>JADMIO010972831.1_pt1 | contig 24130 bp, 17 predicted proteins | sample 8958161 | NCBI WGS metagenome assembly JADMIO01 (sample SAMN16585339, study PRJNA669376) | soil metagenome | isolation source: Crop rotation soil | place: USA: Cullars Rotation, Alabama | collected 2011
TCCCGGGGCGCGACATCACCACCGCCGACGACCTCCTGCGCATGGCCAAGTCGGCGCTGGCGCGCGCGCGCCGCGAGGACTCGGGGCGCGTGTGCATCTACCAGTATCAGGGCTACATCTACCAGCCGATGTAGAGCTCGGGCGCGTCTTCCTCGTGCGCCGGCAGCTCGGGTGAGCGGTCGATCGAGGCCAGCGTCTGGGTCGCGCGCAGCCCCTTGAGCTGGGCGCGGAAGCGCTCGACGCGGTAGCCCGGGCGCAGGATCTGGGCGACCTCGGGGTGCGCCAGGAGCTCGGTCATGATGACGACCTGATCGCGGCGCGCCTGACACTGCAGGCGGGAGGCGATGTTGACGGTGGTGCCGAAGAAGTCGAGGCGGTCGTTGGCGCGCACCGCGAGGCACGGTCCGTGGTGGACGCCGACCTTGAGGGACAGCGCCTCCTCCTCGAGGTTGGCGCGGCGCGCCAGCGACTGCACCGAGTCGATCATGGCGAGGCCGGCGCGCAGCGCGTCGGCGGGCGACTGGAATGACGCCATGACGGCGTCGCCCATGGTCTTCACGATCCCGCCGCCGTGGGTCGCGATGACCGAGGCGGTGTCGCGGAAGTGCTCCTGCACGAGGGCGAAGGCGCGCGCGTCACCGAGGCGCTCGTAGAGCGCGGTCGTCCCGGTGAGGTCGGAGAACAGGATGGTGATGGCGCCGACCGAGAGATCGACGCCGGTGGCCGGCGCCTCGGTGGCGAACAGATCGAGGAACTCGGGGAAGGCGACGACGGCGGCGCCGGTGACGCGATCGGCGGTCCACGAGGCGCGCTCGATGACCAGCGCGCGCGGCCTCTCGCCGGGGTTCTCGATGACGAGGTGGGTCGAGCCGTCGCTCTCGCCCTCGGTCACCACGGTCACGCGCGGACCGTCGAGGCGGACCGCCAGCGCGGCCGGGGCTTCGTCGATCTCGGCGCGGCCGCCGCCCGGGATGCGCAGGGCGAGGCCGCCCGGCGGCAGCGCGACGGTGAGCTCGCGGCGCTCGCCGGCGCCGAGCTCGAACAGCGCGAACACGTGCGGGCGAAACCACGGCGAGCCGCCGCAGTAGAGCTGCGGCGTGGTGCTGCGCACCGCGGGGTTGACCGCGAACACGGCCTCCACGTTGGCGGCGAAGTCGACGTCGAAGTCGAGATCGCACTCGTCACAGTGCGCGTGCTTGCCGACCTCCGACAGCGTGCCGCGGCGATCGGCGGCGACCCGGCACACCGGGCAGTCGAGCTGCCAGCGCAGATCGAGGAGGCCGGCGCGGGCGGCGTGCAGGAAGGTGCGCAGGACCTCGCGCCGATCGAGCTCCCAGGCGCGCGCGCACTCGTAGGGGCGGATCTCGCGGACCTCGTCGTCGGGGCGATCATGCAGGAACCAGATGAGGCGCTCGCGCACCTCGGGGCTGACCGGGGCCTCGCGCAGGCGCAGCGCGCGGAAGGCGAACTCCTGCTCGCGGATGGGGCTGCGCTGGCCGGTGTGCAGCGCGTGCTCGTCCGACGTGGGGGCAGACATGAGGAGGCGGCGCGCCTGCGCGGCCAGCGGCTCGGGCGCCGCGCCCTGGGCGCCCGGCAGCGGCAGCGGGCCGAGGCGCGCGACCAGCTTCTCGATGGCGTCGAGCCAGCGATCGAGCGCGCCCTCGAACTGCGCGCGCATGGCGTTGCCGAGCGCCGGCGGCACGTCGTCGTTCACATAGGCCGACAGGCGGACCTCGGTGGCGCTCTCGGCGCGATCGAGCTCGACGCGATAGCCGGCCCGGCTGACCGGACCGGCCAGATAGTGGCGCTCACCCCAGGCCAGGCGGCCTTCGATCCACTCGCCATGCTCGGTCCACGGATAGCGGGCGCCCAGCATGAAGGCCGAGCCGATGCGCGTACGCGTGGCCGGATCGTTCGGATCGAGACAATCGTAGCGATACTCGGTGGCCCCCGCCCCGGCGACCCGATCCCAGCGGTTGGTGTCGGTGAGCAGCGCCCACATGAGCTCGGGCGACGCTGCCACTCGTCTCACGCGCTCGGCTTGATACATGCCCAGAATACGACGTGAGATGGCCGACGGATCGACTCACTCGGCAGGTTCCGGCAGGTCGATCCGATAGACCATCCACTGTCGTAGCGCCTGCGCGCCGAGCCCGTCGTAGAGCTTTTGCGCGTCGGTGTTCCAGTCGAGGACGGTCCATTCGAAGCGGCCGCAGCCGCGTTCGACCGCGAGCTCGCGCAGGCGCTGCATCATCGCGGTCGCCACGCCGGCGCGGCGCGCCTTGGGGTGCACGAAGATGTCCTCGAGATAGAGCGAGGTGCGCGCGCGGAACGTCGAGTAGGTCGGGAAGAAGATGGCGTAGGCGACGACCTCGCCCGCGAGCTCGGCGACCAGCACCTCGTACTTGGGGTCGGGGCCGAAGGCGTCCTCGACCAGGCGCTGGCGCGCGGCGGCGTCGGGGCCGGCCAGCTTCTCGAAGTCGGCCAGCGCCTGGATGAGGCCGAGATAGGCGGGCGCGTCGTCACGCACCGCGAAGCGAACCATGACGTCTGCCATGGCTCACCATCGCACAACGGGTCAAAAATCGCTGCCCAGCGCGAACCCCAGCATGAGCGAGTTGATACGACCGTCGAGCGCCGGGCCGCCCTCGCGCGAGAGCTTCACGAGCTGGTTGGTCCAGTCGAGCGTGACCACCGCGGTCATCTTGGGGCCGCAGTTGCAGAAGAACAGCGGCGCCCACAGGAGACCCGCGACCGGGATCTTGCCGCCCGCCTGCAGGCCGCCGCCCCAGGCCACGCCGCGCCCGCCGTAGTCGGTGAGCGCGTCGCTCTCGGGCGAGCCGACCGAGCTGCCGTTGACCGCGAGCTGACGGATCCCGCCGCGCAGATAGGCCTGCGCCCAGTCATTGATGGGAAAGATCCGGCGCACGTCGAGCCCCCATGACAGGGCGTCATAGTCGCGGTCGCCGAAGCGGCCGCGGCCTCGGAAGTCGTAGACGCCGAGGCCGAGCTCGACCGCCCAGTCGTCGACCTTGTGACCCAGCGCGAGACGGGCGGCGATGCTGCCGCCGTTCCACACATCGCCCATCTCGCTGCGCAGGTCGAAGGTGCCGACGGTCTCGGTGAAGTAGGTGCCGTTGGCTTGTGCCGACGACGCCAGCGCGACGAGGAGTGCCCCACACAGCCACAAACGCATGCGCCTGCCTTGAGCAAGGCGCACGCCAGCCGTCGAAATGCGAAGTTTTGTGGGGTTAGACGGCGCGCCGGCGGCGCGGTCCGGACAGTCTCGTCAGAGGTCGCTGCCGATGCCGAAGCCGAAGGTCCACATGCCGAGCTCGCCATCGAGCGTGGGCGAGCCCTTCTTGTTGAGGCGCACGGTCTGGTTGGTGTAGTCGGCGAACAGGCCGATCTTCATGCGCGCGAAGGGGTTGTTGCGGAACACCGCGCTCGACTCGAAGGGTCGGATGAACCACTGGATGCCGGCGCCCACGTCATAACCGCGGCCGCCGTAGTCGGACAGGCCGGCCTCGTCCTCCGAGAGCTGCGCCAGGATGATCGAGGTCGCATGGAGGCCCGCCTTGCCGTAGGCCTCGAGGTGCGGCGACAGCGGCAGGTAGTAGCGGAAGTCGACGCCGTACGAGAGCTGGGTGAAGGGCGGCGTCACGGAGTCGCCCTGCTCGCCCTGGGGCGCCAGGTTCGTGCCGAACAGCACACCTTCGACCGCCCACGGCCCCACGCGACGGCCGAGAGACACGCGCAGCGCGATGCCGTCACCGTCGAACGCCCGCCCCATCTCGCCCTTCACCGACGCGCCCGGCCCGAGCCCTTCATTGAAGAAGTAGCCATCGGCGCGCGCGACCGCGGGCGCCAGCACAGCCGCCCCCACCACCAGAGCCATCATGAAACGCATGGCGCCTCCCGGCAGCAAGCGCGGTGCCACGCGCGCATCAGCCGTTTTCACGCACTTGGCAGGGGATGACCGTCGCTCTTGCTTCACGGTGAGGCTCCTCAGTCACAGGTCCGGGAGGGTGCTACGCGCCTGTTCCCAATTCCGGCCATCGAACGGGCGCCGTTCGAATGCGGAGATGTCGACCTCATCGAGGCAGCGGATGTTGACGTCCACGCCTTCGGGGTGCGACCTCGGGGTGTAGAACGGGTGGATGCCGCACGTCTTACAGAACGTGTGGCGCGCGACGCCGGTGTTGAAGCGGTAGGTGGTGAGGTTCTCCTCGCCGCTCACCAGGCGGAAGCGGTCTTTACTCACGATGAGGTGGATGATCCCCTTCTTCGTGCACATGCTGCAGTTGCAGTCGGTCGCTTCCAGCTTCTCTGCATCGACCTCGAAGCGCACGGCACCACAGTGGCAGCTCCCCGTGAAAGTCGTCATGACGAGAGTCATACTCTGAAGTCGGAAATGGTGTGAGCCCGCGGGTGGTTGAAGTGATGTAACCCTCCCAAGGAGATGAGGTTTTCCATGAGTCGCAGATACCAGTTCTGGTCCGCTGGCGTGGTCATGCTGGCGCTCGCCGGCGCTCTGTCGTCGGGCGGCCTCGCGGCGCCCACCGCAGGGACCAACCCGCCGGCCCCCCCGCCCGCGGACAAGATCGCAGATGCCCGAGCACTTTCGCGGACTTTCGCGCAGGTGGCCGCCACCGTCAGCCCCTCGGTGGTGCGCATCTCGGTGACCAAGGGCGGCAAGGTGAAGAGCATCGACCCCTTCGGCGGCGGCGGTGATTCGCCCAAACAGCGCGGCATGGGCTCCGGCGTGGTCATCGACAGCGCCGGCCACATCCTCACCAACAACCATGTCGTCGAGGGCGCGCTCGATGTGCGCGTCACCTTCGACAACGGCAAGACCATCATCGGCAAGGTCATCGGGACCGACCCCAAGAGCGACCTCGCGGTCGTCAAGGTGGAGGGCGTGCAGGTCAAGCCGGCCACCCTGGGTGACTCGGACAAGCTGGCGGTCGGCGACTGGGTCATCGCCATCGGCAATCCGTTCGGCCTCGATCACACCGTCACCGTCGGCGTGCTGTCGGCGCGCGGCCGCTCCGGCTTCCAGAGCGGTCAGTACGAGGACTTCCTGCAGACCGACGCGTCGATCAATCCGGGCAACTCGGGCGGACCGCTCGTCAACCTGGACGGCGAGATCGTCGGCATCAACACCATGATCGCGGGGATCGGCACCGGGATCGGCTTCTCGGTGCCGACCTCGATGGCCAAGCCCATCGCCGAGTCGCTCATCCGGGACGGCAAGGTGCGGAGGCCCTATCTCGGCATCCTCATGCAGGACGTGACGCCCGAGATCCAGCTGTCGCTCGGCAAGGGGGCGCCCGGCAAGGGTGCGCTGGTCACCGAGGTGGTGACCGGGCTGCCCGCCGAGCGCGCCGGCCTGGTCGCGGGCGACGTCATCATGACGGTCGACGGCGCGGTGGTCGACGGCTCGAAGGGCATGCAGCGCGCCATCCTCGGCAAGAAGATCGGCCAGAAGGTGCTGCTCGCAGTGTGGCGTGACGGCAAGCCGCTGACCCTGCAGGCGGCCACCGCGGAGATGCCGGGCGACGATGACGACGACAGCGGCGCCATCGGCAACCAGTCGCCGCAGAAGCCGCAGCGCACGCTGGGCATCGATCTGACCACGCTGACGCCGAACATGGCCGGCCGCCTCGGCCTCGCCAAGACCATGAAGGGTGCGGTCATCACCGGGGTCGACGAGGACTCGGACGCCGCCGAGGCGGGCATCCGCCCCGGCGACGTGGTGGTCGAGGTCGACCGCAAGGCGATCACCAATGCCAAGGAGGCGGCCAGCGCGCTGTCGGCGGCGCGCGCCGGCGGTCATCTCCTGCGCCTCCGTCGCGGCGCCAGCGTCCGCTTCCTGGTCCTCCCCGAATCAGCAAACTAGCGCGGTGGGTTCGCCGGGGCTGAGCCACTTCACCTTCTCGGTGAGGCCAGCCTCGGCGAAGGCCTTCTCCACGTTGGCGCGCGGCTCACGGAAGTGGGTCCAGCCGTCATAGTGGATGGGCACGATGGTGTGCGCGCCGAGCTCGCGGCCGGCGCGCGCGGCCTCGCCGGCGCTGAAGGTGTAGCGCAGCGGGCCCGACAGCCCGAACTTGACGCCCCCGACGTGGAGCAGCGCGGTGCCCACGCGGTGGCGGCGCGCGAGCTCCTCGATCCCTCCGAACCACACGGTGTCGCCCGAGATGTACAGCGGGCCGTGCTGCTGGCCGGGCCACTCGAGCAGAAAGCCGATGACCGGTCCGACGATGGGGAGGGACAGCGGCGGGCCGTGGCGCGCCGGCGTCGCGGTGATCGCCAGCTTGCCGTGCGGGGTGTCGAGCTCGACGCGCTCCCAGTCGGCGAGGCCGTGGCCGCGGCCCAGGTGCTTGGCGGCCGAGCGTGTGGTGACCACCGTGGTGACGCTGTCGGTCGCCGCGCGTCCGGCGGCGTCGAAGTTGTCGGCGTGCTGGTGATGCGTGAGCAGCATGGCGTCGATGTGGCCGAGGCCGCCGGGCGGCAGCGCGGGCGCGGCGATCTTCTTGCTGCTGATGCCGGGCCCGAACGAGTAGGTCTGGCCGGGGGGATCGAGCGCGGGGTCGGTCAGGATGCGGTAGCCACCGAGGTCGAGCAGCACGGTGGCGGTGCCGATGTGGGTGAGGCTGACGGGCGGGCTCATGAATCCCGATGGTACGCGGGATCTTCGGCGGCGGTTTCACGGTAAGATGCCGCGATGCCGCGCGTTCGAGCCTGGCACATGACCGACGTGGGTTGTGTGCGCGACCACAACGAAGACTCCGGGTACGCCGATCCCCAGGGGCGCTTCTTCATCTGCTCGGACGGCATGGGCGGTCACGCCGCGGGCGACATCGCCAGTCGGATGGCGGTCCAGATCATCGGCGAGCGGCTGGCGTCGTGGCCGCCGGTGTTCGATCGCTGCGCCGAGAGCGCCGATCCCGAGGCGCAGCGCGGCGCGCTGGCCATCATCGAAGGGGCGCTGCGCGCCGCCAACTCGTCGGTCTTCGAGCGCGGCCGGGTCGAGCGGGACAAGCGCGGCATGGGCTGCACCGCGGACGTGGTGGTCATCTGCGGCGGCCTGGCGCTGTTCGGCCATGTCGGCGACTCGCGCGTCTACTTCATCCGCGGGCCGCAGGTGCAGCAGCTCACCGTGGATCACTCGTTCGCGCCGCCGCCGCTGCCCGGGCAGCCGCCGCCCAAGGGCAAGCTGACGTCGGCGCTGGGGCCCAACCCGAACTGCAAGGTCGACACCTTCGCGGTGCCGCTGCAGCTCGGCGATCGGCTCCTCATGTGCACCGACGGGCTGGCCGACTACTTCCCGGATCCCCGTGAAATTGCCCAGGTTCTGGCCGATCGCGGCGACGAGCACGGGGTCCCCACGCTGATCAACATGGCCAAGCAGCGGGGCGGGGCAGACAACATCACCGTCGTGCTGGCGCGCTATGAAGAGGATGCCGTGCAGCACGGCATCGATCGCTCGCGCGCGCGCACCGTGGTGGGGCCGAACTCGGGCCAGATGCCGGTGCATCCCGGCGTGCCGCACATCCCGGCGCAGGCGCCGCAGATGCCGGCCATCATCCCGGCCATCGGGGGGCTCGCGACCGGCGCGCAGATTGGCGGCATGGCGGTGACCGCGAAGCTCGAGCCGGTCAAGGTGCCGCCCGAGATGCTGTCGCGCAACAAGCAGGCCGAGCTGCGCTCGACGATCCCGATCCCGGAGAACCAGCCGGCGCCGCAGTCGGTGGTGTCGGGGACCATCGAGCGCAAGCAGTCGGCGGAGGACAGCGGGCGCATCCAGTCGCAGCTCGCGACCACCGCGCCGATGTCGTCGCGCGCGGGGCGCAAGACCGAGGTCGGGCGCCCGGTCTACAAGGAGGACGGCCAGCCCGCCGCGGCCAAGAAGGCGGAGGCGGACAAGCCCGTCGATCCGCCGCTCGGCGCGCGCGAGCGCACGCTGGTCGATCGCATCGGCATCTTCACGCAGAGCGCGCTCTTCAATGCGGTGCCGACCACGGCGGTCACGCAGTTCCTGCAGGGCTGCAAGGAGATCCAGCTCATGGCGGGCGCGCCGGTGCCGCGTGACGTCAAGGGCAGCGGCGACACCGCGTGGTTCATCATCGACGGCGAGCACAAGGGCGAGCTGCTCTATCCCGAGGCGCTGATCGCGCCGCAGAACGACTGGGGCGAGCTCGACAAGCCGCTCGCCAACACCAACGCGGTGCCGGTGTCGCGCCGCGAGTTCACGCGCTTCTGCGAGGCCAACCCGGAGGCCGGCGTGAAGATGCTGACCAACGTGGCGCGCCTCATCACGGCCGACCTGCGCTCGAAGATCAAGAAGGAGTAGCGCCGGCTGGCGTAAGCTCGCGCCATGCGAATGGCGCTGGTGGTCGTGCTGGTGGCCGCGTCGGGGTGCAAGAAGGGACCCGACGTCGAGAAGGCCAAGAAGCAGGTCGATCTGGCGGCGGTGCAGAAGCTGGTGCCGGCCGACAAGAAGGTCGAGTTCGAGCTCGTGGTGACGCCGGGCAAGCGCTCGCTGGCGGTCTATCCGAAGGGCTGGCAGAAGGGCTTCCTCGACGGCGAGGTCAAGCCGCCCGAGGGCGCCGGCTTCGGCTTCTTCACACGCTACCGCGTCGACACCTCGTGCGACGGCGAGTGCACGTCGAAGGACTGGGCCAAGGTGCTGCAGGAGGGCCACCTCGCGCAGCTCCGCAAGGGCGGCAGCCCGCCCGAGGTGGACGAGGCGGTCGGCCCCGAGGGCTGGATCATCGTCAGCAAGGGCGGGAACACGCTGGGCGGGACGGTGCTGCAGTGGCACAAGGGCGGGTCGAAGTACCAGACGTGTAACTACGAGCTGGATGATGAGGACGTGAGTCTGGAGCCGGCGTTCCGGGCGGCGTGCAAGGCGATGGTCGGGCTGCGGTGGGATCGGAGCGATCCCTGAAATAGCCTGGCCTGTTCTCCGGCGCCTTGACTTTGGCTTGTTATCCGCCTATCCGTATAGGCGGATGACCCTCACGGCCGCCATCGACGCGCTGAACCTGCTGGGCGACCCGACGCGGGTGCGGCTGCTCGCGCTCTTGGGCGAGCGCGAGCTGACCGTTGCCGAGCTGACGCGGGTTTTGGGGCTTTCGCAGTCGCGCGTCTCGACCCATCTCGGGCGGCTCAAGGAGGCGGGGCTGGTCGAGGATCGGCGGGCGGGGGCCCAGGCCTGGTATGCGCGGGCGGAGGTGGGGCGGATGCCGGAGCCGGCGCGCAGCTTGTGGGCGGCTGCGGAGGCGGCGGGCACGCTGCGCGATCCGACCATCGAGAGTGACCGGGCGCGGCTCAAGAAGTGGCCCGAGGGGTTCGCGGGCGAGATGGAGCGTCACTACTCACCGGGGCGCACCTGGGAGTCGGCGGCGCGCGCGCTCGCCGGCGTGGCTGGCCTCGGCGAGGTGCTCGATGCCGGGTCGGGCGACGGCGCCATGGCCGAGCTCATCGCGCCGCATGCCGCGCGGGTCGTGTGTGTGGACGCGTCGGCGGCCATGGTGGCGGCGGCGGCGCGGCGGCTGGCGGCGGCCGGCAACGTGAGCTGTCAGGTCGGCGATCTGGAGGCGCTCGAGCTGCCCGCGGGCAGCTTCGACCAGGTGCTGTGCCTGAACGTGCTCGTGCATGTCGAGCGGCCGGCGCGCGTGCTCGCCGAGCTCGCGCGTGTCATGCGCGCCGGCGCACGCCTCACCGTCGTCACCCTGAACGCGCACGAGCACGCCGCGGCGGCCGCCGATTGGGGCCACCGCCACCCCGGCTTCGCGCCGCGCGCGCTGGCCGGGCTGCTCGGGCGCGCCGGGCTCGACGTGGAGTCGTGCGCCGTGACCTCGCGCGAGAAGCGCGCACCACACTTCGAGATCGTGACCGCATTCGCAGTCAAGAAGGGCAAGGCCAGATGACCGACCTCCGCGCGCTCGCCAAGCAGCGCATCCCCATCCTCGACGGCGCCATGGGCACCATGATCCAGCGCTACCAGCTCACCGAGGCCGACTATCACCACGGCCCGCTGGCGAGCCACGCGCACGATCTCAAGGGCAACTCCGACGCCCTCAACCTGTCGCGGCCCGACGTCATCAGCGCCATCCATCACGAGTATCTGGCCGCGGGCGCCGACCTCATCGAGACCAACACCTTCGCGGCCACCGCGATCGCGCAGGCCGACTATCACATGCAGTCGTTCGTGCGCGCGCTCAACGTCGAGGGCGCGCGCGTCGCGCGTGAGGCGGCCGACGCCTGGACGGCGAAGACGCCGGACCAGCCGCGCTTCGTGGCGGGGGCCATCGGGCCGCTCAACCGCACGCTGTCGCTGTCGCCCGACGTGAACGACCCCGGGTACCGCGCGGTGACGTGGGCCGAGGTCGAGGCCGCCTACGCCGAGCAGGTGCGCGCGCTCATCGAGGGGCGCGTGGATGTCCTCCTGGTCGAGACCATCTTCGACACCCTGAACGCCAAGGCGGCGCTGGTCGCCATCGAGCGCGTGCAGCGGGAGCTCGGCACCGAGCTGCCCGTCATGATCTCGGTGACCATCACCGATCGCAGCGGACGCACGCTGTCGGGGCAGACGGTCGAGGCGTTCTGGACCTCGGTCATGCACGCGCGGCCGCTCTCGGTGGGCATCAACTGCGCGCTCGGCGCCGCCGAGATGCGCCCCTTCGTGGAGGATCTGTCGCGCGTCGCGACCACCCTGGTGTCCTGCTATCCCAACGCCGGCCTGCCCAACGCGTTCGGCGGCTATGACGAAACGCCCGAGAAGACGGCAGGCCTCTTGCGCGAGTTCGCCGAGGCCGGCTTCGTCAACCTGGTGGGCGGCTGCTGCGGCACGACCCCGGATCACATCCGCGCCATCGCGGCGGCGGTCAAGGACCTGAAGCCGCGCGCGGTACCGGCGCCCGATGGGCTGGCGCGCTTCTCGGGCCTCGAAGTGCTCACGGTGCGGCCGGAGTCGAACTTCCTCATGGTCGGCGAGCGCACCAACGTGACCGGCTCGGCCAAGTTCATGCAGCTCGTCAAGGCGGGCGACTTCGCGGGTGGCCTCGCGGTCGCGCTCGATCAGGTGCGCGGCGGCGCCAACCTGCTCGACGTCAACATGGACGAGGGCATGCTCGACTCCGAGGCGGCGATGACGCGCTTCCTGCAGCTCGTCGCCGCGGAGCCCGAGATCGCGCGCATCCCGATCATGATCGACTCGTCGAAGTGGTCGGTGCTCGAGGCCGGCCTCAAGGTCGTGCAGGGCAAGGCGGTCGTCAACTCGATCTCGCTGAAGGAGGGCGAGGAGGACTTCCTCAAGAAGGCGGCGACGGTGCGTCGCTATGGCGCGGGCGTCGTCGTGATGGCTTTCGACGAGCAGGGCCAGGCCGAGACGGTGGCGCGCAAGGTCGAGATCTGCACGCGCGCCTATCGGCTGCTGGTCGATCGGGTCGGCTTCGATCCGCTCGACATCGTGTTCGATCCGAACATCCTGGCCATCGCGACCGGGATCGAGGAGCACGCCGACTTCGCCAAGAACTTCATCGAGGCGACGCGCATCATCAAGGCGACGCTGCCGGGCGTGAAGGTGTCGGGCGGCGTGTCGAACCTGTCGTTCTCGTTCCGCGGCAACAACAAGGTGCGCGAGGCGATGCACTCGGCGTTCCTCTATCACGCCATCCGCGCCGGCATGGACATGGGGATCGTGAACGCCGGCCAGCTCGTGGTCTACGAGGACATCGAGCCGGAGCTCCGCGAGCACGTCGAGGACGTCATCTTCAACCGCCGGCCCGACGCCACCGAGCGCCTGGTGCAGCTCGCCGAGCGCGTCAAAGGCAAGGGCAAGTCGCGTGAGGTCGATCTGGCGTGGCGCAACGCGCCGGTCGGCAAGCGCCTCGAGCACGCGCTGGTGCACGGCGTCACCGAGTTCATCGAGGTCGACACCGAGGAGGCGCGGCTGGCGCTCGGCCGCCCGCTGTCGGTCATCGAGGGGCCGCTCATGGACGGCATGCGCGTCGTCGGCGATCTGTTCGGCGCCGGCAAGATGTTCCTGCCCCAGGTCGTGAAGTCGGCGCGCGCGATGAAGAAGGCGGTCGCCTATCTCCTGCCGTTCATGGAGAAGGAGCAGGCGGGAGGCGGCTCGAAGGCCGGCAAGATCGTCATGGCCACCGTGAAGGGTGACGTGCACGACATCGGCAAGAACATCGTCGGCGTGGTGCTCGGCTGCAACAACTACGAGGTCATCGATCTCGGCGTCATGGTGACCGCGGAGCGCATCCTGACCACGGCGGCCAACGAGAACGCCGACATGATCGGCCTGTCGGGCCTCATCACGCCGTCGCTCGACGAGATGGTGCACGTCGGGCAGGAGATGGCGCGGCGCGGGATGAAGGTCCCGCTCCTCATCGGCGGCGCGACGACGAGCCGGCAGCACACCGCCGTGAAGATCGCGCCGGCGTATCCGGGGCCGGTGGTGCATGTGCTCGACGCCTCGCGCGCGGTCGGCGCGGTGGCCGGCATGATCGATCCGGTGCGCCGCGCGGAGTCGGACGCCAAGAATCGCGAGGAGCAAGCGCGTCTGCGCGAGCTCCACGCGCACAAGCTCGGCAAGCCCATGCTGCCCTTCGCGGTGGCCGAGGCCAACCGGCTGAAGCTCGACTTTCGCCCCGAGGAGCTGGCCACGCCGCCGTTCCTCGGCCGCCGCGAGTGGAAGGACATCCCGCTCGCCGACATCGTGCCGTACATCGACTGGACCTTCTTCTTCACCGCGTGGGAGCTCCGCGGCAGCTTCCCGGCCATCCTCGAGCACCCCGAGCAAGGCGCGGCGGCGCGCGACCTCTACGACAATGGGCGCGCGCTGCTCGAGCGAATCGTGCGCGAGCGGCGGCTCACCGCGAACGCGGTGTACGGCTTCTGGCCGGCGGCGTCCGAGGGCGGCGACATCGTGGTCTACGAGGACGCGGCGCGGAGGCGCGAGCAGACGCGGTTTCACATGCTGCGCCAGCAGGCGGTCAAGCCCGACGACAAGCCGCACCTGTCACTCGCCGACTTCGTGGCGCCCGCCGGGGACCACATCGGCGCCTTCGCGGTGACCGCGGGGCTCGGCATCGACGCGCTGGTCGCCGAGTTCGAGCGCGATCACGACGACTACAACGCGATCCTGGCCAAGGCGCTGGCCGACCGCCTCGCCGAGGCGCTCGCCGAGATGCTGCACGAGAAGGTGCGTCGCGAGTGGTACGCGCCGGGCGAGGACCTCTCGAAAGAGGAGCTCACCAAGGAGAAGTACCGCGGCATCCGCCCGGCGCTCGGCTACCCGGCCTGCCCGGATCACTCGGAGAAGCCCGCGCTGTTCGACCTGCTGGGTGCGCAGTCGGTCGGGCTGGAGCTGTCCGAAACCTTCGCGATGCTGCCGGCCGCCAGCGTGAGCGGCCTCTATCTGGCCCACCCCGAGTCGCGCTATTTCATGGTCGGCCGCGTCGATCGCGACCAGGTCGCCGCCTACGCCGCCCGCAAGGGCGTCTCGGTCGAAGAGGCCGAGAAGTGGATCCGGCAGAACCTGGCCTACTGAGCCGGTACGTCACGAGCGCGTAGATCTTCCAGGCGCGCTGCGCGTCGGACGCACTGGAGGTCCTCCATGCTGCGTTTGCGCGCGGTGGTGCTACTCGTGTGTGCGGCGCTCGCTCGCGGGGCGTTCGCCAGGCCGGCGCCCGGGGTGACGGCGGATGACATCCTCCAGGCCGAGGCCGCCAAGGAGGACGTGCGCGAGGAGCAGGTGGAGCGCTACCGGGCGCTCATCGCGGCGACCGAGCAGGACGACGCGCGGCTGCCCGAGTACTTCTATCAGCTCGGCGATCTGCTGGCGAAACGGGCGCGCTTTCATCGCCTGATGAAGCGGCCGGCGCAGGCCAAGAAGTGGTCGGAGGAGGCCATCCGCGCCTATGGCGGCGCGCTCGGCTTCAAGCGCTATCCCAAGCGTGACGTCGTGCTGTTCTATCTCGCGCACACCCTGGAGCAGGCGGGGCGCCACAGCGAGGCGCGCGTCGCCTATGACACCTTGGTGCACGACCACCCGGGGTCGCGCTTTCTGCCCGACGCCTTCCTGGCGTTCGGCGACGACGCCTTCGTGGCCGGTCAGCTCGACGACGCGGTGGCCATGTATGACAAGGTGATCAAGCTCGGCGGCCCCAAGCTCGCGCGCTATGCGCGCTACAAGCGGGCGTGGAGCTACTACAACCTCGGCAAGCGTGACGACGCGCTGGCCGGGCTCATCGAGGTCGCGCAGGGGAGCGGCGGCGGCGTGCTGACGCGCGCGGCGCGCCGCGACGTGGTGGCGGTGTATGCCGAGATCGGGCGGCCCGACACGGCGTGGAAGCTGTTCCAGCGCGTCGCCGATGCGGCGGGCGCGCGCGCCATGCTGGGCACGCTGCCCGACGCCTATGTCGAGCGCGGCCGCTTCGCCGAGGCCATCCAGGTGTGGCACGCGCTGATGAAGCTCGAGCCGCGGAGCGACGAGCTGTGCGTGTGGGAGCGCGGGATCCTGAAGGCGCAGCTCGCGCTGCCCGGCGAGGACGCGCGGGTGCGCGAGGCCGAGCGGCTGGCGGCGGTCGCGGTGGCGGTGCGCAAGGGGACCGTGGTGCTCAGCGCGGCGGCCGGCAAGGCGTGTCGGGTCGGCGCGGCGGACGACGTCGGCGAGCTGGCGCGCCTGTGGCACAGCGAGACCATCGACAAGCAGGGGATCGTCGTGCTGGCGGGGCGGCTCGAGGCGGTCGAGCGGCTGTATGCGACCTGGCTCGACGCCTTCGCCGACGATCGGGTGGCGACGCCGGTCGCGACGGTGACCGAGATGCGCGCGTTTGCGGCCGACCTCATGTGGACGCGCGCCGAGCATGAGCGCGATCCGGCGCGCCAGCGCGCGGCCTTCGCGCAGGCGGCGCGGGTGTACGAGGCGATCGCGCGCGGCCGCGGGGCGCCCGATGTGATCGAGGAGGCGGCCTTCAACGCCGTCGATGGCTGGACGCGTGCGCTCGCGGGGCGTGCCGAGCCCAACTTGCCCGCGGGCGCGCCGGCGGCGGCGTTGCCCGACGAGCTCGCGCACCTGGTGGCGGCCTATGACCTCTATGTCCGCGTGGTGCCGGCGCGGGCGCAGAAGGAGAGCCAGCGGCTCGGGCTCGCCAAGGCGGACGTCCTGTTCGACTACCACCACTTCGACGAGGCCGCGCCCGTGTTCGAGGCGGTCGTGCGCGCGCGCCAGGCGCCGTTCGCGGTGCCCGCGGCGCGCGGCTGGATCGACAGTCTGCTGGCGCTCGGGCGGACCGACGACGTCGCGCACGCGGTGACCTGGCTGCTCACGGTGCCCGAGGTGGCCGCGCTGCGCCCCGAGCTCGAGGCGGCCGACGCCACCACGCGGATCCGGCAGGCCGAGGCGGCCGCCAAGGCCGGTGACGCGCGCGCGTGCGGTGATCGCTATGTGGCCATCCTCAAGCTGTATCCCGGGGATGCGCGCATGCCGGCGCTGCTGGCGGCGGCCGGCGCCTGTTACGAGGACGCGGGCCTCCTCGGCGCCGCCATCCACCTCGGCGAGCAGCTCATCGGCGTCGCGCCGGCGTCACGCGAGGGTGTCGCCGAGCTCGGGCGCCTGGGTGCGCGCTATGCGCGCGTCGGCTACTTCAAGAGCGCGGCCGACTTCTACGAACGTTTCGCCGCTCGCTCGAATGACGTCGCGCGCGCGTCGGCGGCGCTGGGTGACGCCGCCTTCTTCCGGCGCGCCGGCGGGCAGGATGACCTCGCGCTGGCCGACGGCGAAACCTTCGTGCGCCGTTTCGGACGCGTGAGCCCGGCCGACGCCGCCGCGGTGATCTTCGGCATGCGGGTCGTGCATCAGCGGCGTGGGCGCGCCGGCGATCCCGCGCTGGCCAAGCACCTCGATCGCTATCTGCGCGACTTTGCGAAGGCCGGCGGTGCGGATCGGCGGGTCGTCGCGATGGTGGAGCTGGCCGACGCGCGCTGGCGCGCCGCCTGTCCGGTGCCCGGCGTGGACGGCGCGTGCATCAGCGTGGTGCGTGGGCGCGCGGTGGCGGGGGCGCGCGGACGCGTGCTGCGCCGGCGCGAAGGTTGGCGGCCGGGCCTGCGCTGCGGTGCGGCGGATGCTCGTGCGCGCGTCACGCTGGTCGGGCGCAAGGACGACGGAGTGGCGGCGGCGGCGGCGGCGTGGCGGGCGGCGCTGGCGGCGGGTGACGGCGTGACGGTGGCGGCGGGTGAGCCGGACGCGGCGCGACGCCAGGCGGCGCTGCGTGGAGCGCTCGCGCGGGCTCGCTTCGGGCTCGCCGAGATCGCCTATGAGCGCACGCTCGGCCTGGATTTTCCTGACGATCTCGACTTCCGCCCGGCGCGCGAGCGGGAGTCGATGGCGCGCTTCCTCGAGTGGAAGAAGGAGCGCGAGGCGGCCATCGTCACCGCGGTGGGCCTGTACCGGCAGGTCTTGCAGATGCCGGGTGCCGGTGAGTGGGCCATCGCGGCCACCGCGCGCGCCGGCCAGATGTACGAGGCGCTGGCCGATGCACTGATCACGGCGGAAGTTCCACGTCCGCCGCGCGATGTGCGCGCCGACGAGGTGCAGTCCTATGTGGATGGCTACTGTGACGGGCTCGGCGTGCTGACGCCGCCGCTCGACGCCGCCGCGCGTCGCGAGCTCGAGACGTGTCTGCGCGAGGCGACGAGCAGGAGCACTTTCGGCACCTGGTCGCAGATGTGCGAGTCGGAGCTCTCGCGTCTGGATCCAATGAGTTACCCGCCTGCGGTTGAGGCGCGTGTGGAACCAGGGTTGCAAACGCTCACAACAGACTACACGGACGTGATCAGGACGTTGAGATGAGCCGCTGGATTCGTGTATCGTAAGCCCCATGTCCTTTGAGCTCAAACGATCGGCAGGTTGGCGCTCCGCGGGATTGTGGCTGATTGCCACGGTCGTCGCGGCCGCGCTCTGTGCTGGGAGCGGCGAGGCGGCGGCGAAGGGTGCTGCGGGAAAAGCATCCGCTCAGAAGTCGAAGAAGCGGAAGCCGACCAAGTGGGGCAAGCGACCCAACATGCCCCCCGGCTGGGTCTGGCCGCCGTCGGACGAAATGCTTGCGGAGGGTGAGCGCTGCAAGCAGCACCTCACCGAGATGGGTGTGAAGTGGGAGCCCGGCGAGGCCGAACGAAAGATCGCCAACCCCATCGTGGTGCCCGACATGAAGCTCGGCGGCGTCGAGCTGGTGCCGCTGTGGCGCAAGCCGCCGTTCGTCATGGACTGCCACATGGCCGAGATGTGGGCCGAGAAGGGTGGCCCCGCGCTGGCCGCCATGGGTGTCGACAAGGTCGTCTTCTCGACCATCTACAAGTACCGCAACGTCGAGGGCATGAACGTCCTGTCGCGTCACGCGCTCGGCCTGGCGATGGACGTCTACCAGTTCATCACCAAGGACGGCGTCACCCACGTGGTCCTCGGCCAGTACAAGAAGGGCGACCAGGTCCTGCACGACATCGAGACCACGGCCAACGCGACCGGCGCCTACCGCATGCTGCTGACCCCCGGCAACGACCGCGGCCACTACGACCACTTCCACTTCGAAGCCCGCGTCCCCAGCGAGCGCATCGAGACCCCGCCCAGCCGCCAGCCTCAGTCGAAGAAGCCGAACACCTAGCGCACGCCCCCGTCGGGCGGCACTTCCACCTTTTCTTTCGGGATCTTCTGATCGGTCGGGATGACCGTGAAGGGGACCACTCCGACCAGCTGGCCGTCGGCGGTCTCGAGGCTGCAGGTCCAGCGGCCGCCGGCGTTCGGCGGGACGAGGTCGGGGACCGAGCGCATGAGGACGGTGGTGGGATCGTCGTCGTCGATGGGGTGGACGGGGACACGTGAGACGAGCTCGCCGTTGTGGCGCCAGACGTGGACGAGGTCGTCGTGGATCCCGCCGGGCTCGCTGGCGAGGGTGCCGCAACGCAGGCCGTCGAGCTGCTCCTCGCGGAGGTAGAGCTTCTTGCCGGGGAGGCCCTCGTAGGAGCCGGGGGTGCCGTGGCCGACCGCGCCCTCGACCAGCGCGAGCGGGGCAGGCGGGATGGCGGCGCGTCCGACCCACGCGGCGATCGTGAGGCCGGCGGCGGCGGCCAGCGTGAGGCCGAGGCCTTTGGCCGAGAAGACGTCGCGCACGTTGAACGAGAGCAGCGCGATGGCCGGCGCGGTGGTGGCGGCCGCGATCATCAGGGCGTGGAGGTGGGTCATGCCGAAGACCATCGGCAACATGAGGTTCAGCACCCCGAACAGGCAGATGCCGTACATCACCGAGGCCAGGCGGCGCCGGCCCATGATGAAGTGATCGAAGATGACGTCGAGCGTCGACAGCACCGCGCAGGCCAGGAGCAGCGGCGGCAGCCAGAAGTTGCGTGAGGCCATCGACCAGGTCGCGCTGGCGGCATAGAGCGGGACCAGGAAGAAGAACATCTGCTGGTACAGGTTCTTGATGATGTAGTTCGTGACCACGCGCAGGCCGCGCTTGGCGACGCGCTCGTCGGGGGAGGTGTTGGCGGGGCCGACGATGAAGCGCAGCGCGATGAACAGGAGCAGCCACGAGATCGGCAGGATCATCAGGAGCTTGTCGGCGTAGGCCAGCCCCTTGCGCGCGAACAGCATGACGAAGACGCCGAAACCCAGCGCGAAGAACGAGTGCAGCCACCAGGCGCGGCGCAGCCAGCGCTCGAAGCGGCCCTGTGGGCGCTTGAGCTCCAGGCGATCGGAGGGATCGCGGGCGGCGGGACTCTGCACGGCGGGACTGTACTACGCGCTTCGGCGCCAGCTTCCGCGCATGCGCTTGACGGTCTCGCTGGGGCGGCGGCCGGGCAGCGCGGGCTGCTCGGCGTGATCTTCGGGGAAGGCGCCGGCCGACTGGCCGAGCTCGAAGATGGTGACCTCGCGGCGGCCGCGCTCGCCGGCGCGCCACGGGATGACCGAGGCGCCGACGCCGGCGCCGACATAGACCGCGCCGGCGCCCGCCGCGCGCGAGCCGTACAGGCCGTGGACATACTTGTGGCCGGCCAGCTTGCCGACCGAGAAGTGGTGGAGGCGGCCGATGGCGAGCTGGCCGGCGTGGGTGTGGCCCGACAGCACCAGCGGCACGCCGTGCCGCCACAGCCCGTCGGCCTCCTCGCCGATGTGCGACAGGCCGAGCGCCGGCAGATCCTTGCGCAGGCCGCGCACGGCGCGCTCGCGGTCGTTCATGCCCGTGAAGGCGTCGTCGACGCCGACCACCTGGAGCCGCTGGCCGCCGAGCTCGACCGTGGTGTTGGCGTTGTCGAGCACCTCGGCGCCGGCGCGGCGCAGGCAGCTCCGCACGCCGCTGGCGCCCGACCAGTGATCGTGGTTGCCGAGGGTGGCGATGACCGGGGCGCGGAACGAGCGGATCACGGTCTCGAGGTCGTCGAGGTAGCGCAGGCTGTGGCCGACGAAGTCGCCGGTCAGCACGACGAGGTCGGGCTTCTCGGCGTTGGCCATGGCCACCGCGGCGAGCTGCGTCTCCATCGGCGTCACGCGGCCGACATGCTGGTCGGTCAGGTGCGCGACCCTGAGCTTCAGACCGGCGTGGACATAGGCGTCGGGACCCGCAAAGCGACGCAGCACGATCTCCTGGGGCATCGCCTGAGTGTACGGCAGCTAGCGGTAGGGGCCAGCGGCGTGGCGCAGGTGGTCAGCGAGGTCGAGGAGCGCCTCCAGGCGGGCGCGCAAAGAGCGCGGGTCGTCGGGTAGCGCGAGGCCTTGCAGGATCACGGCTTCCGCGCCGGCGCTGAGCGGCGCGTCGCGGTCGGCGCCGCGGGCGCGGGCCAGCGCCGAGCGGGCTTCATGAGGTAGGTCGGTGTCGGCGAGCGGCTCGGCGTGCCAGCCGGGCGCGATCGGGAAGCTGGGGTTCACACACAGCGTGATCGAGGGTGGGCGCCACGCCGGCAGCACGGCGACGCGGGCGCCGCGCTGCTGGCCGCTGATGGCGAGATCGCCGGGTGACAGGCGGCCGCCGAGCGCACGCGCCAGCTCATGCCACGGCTCGAGGTCGAGGCCGGCCAGCGGCGGCGGGATGACCTGGGCGGCGAGCTCGCGGGTGCGCGCGAATTCGGTCAGCAGATCCAGGAAGGCGCCGAGGCGCGGCGCGCTGACCCCGGCGTCCTCGAGCACGAAGTGGGCGCGCTCGTCGTCGAGCGAGACCTGTGGCAGGCGGCGCAGCAGCGGCGCCAGCGTCTGCAGGTAGAGGTAGACCTGGCTGCGATCGCGGGCGTGGATGTAGTAGCCGGGATCGTGCCCTTCGCGATCGAGCTCGAGGCCGCGGGCGCGCGGCGGCGGTGGCGAGCGCAGCGGCTCGACGATGAGGCCGAGGCGCATCGAGGCGAAGGTCAGCTCGCCGCGAAGGAGGATGCCGGCGCCGCGGCGCATGCGATAGACCGCGATGTTGGTGGTGCCGAGCTGACCGGTGATGCGGCCGTCGTGATAGACGAGGCCGCGCTGGGTGGCGGCGGCCTGCCACAGGGCGGCGACCTCGGCGCTCGTCGTGGGCGGCGCCACCAGCGCGCGGCGCGCGCGCGACGGCGCGACGATCTCCACGCGACGCGAGGCGGCGACGGCGCGGCCCTGGCTGTCCACGCCGTGCACCCACCAGGTGAGCGAGGAGTGGTCGGTCTGGAAGCTCGGGCGGGTGCCCGCCGGGATGGCCAGCTTGAACGCGAGGGTGGTCGCGTCGCGAGGGGGCGGCGGCGCGTCATAGACCATGCGTTCGACCTCGGCGCTGCCCGCCGCGCTGCGCTCGATGGCCGCCAGCACCAGCGTGCGTGGCCAGCCGAGCGGACAGAACAGCTCACCGGTGACGACCTCGCCCGCGACGACGCGCGCGGTGCCCGGCGGCAGGGTGGCCGCCGGCAGCGCGTCGATGTCGATCTGCCACTCGCCGCGGGCGTTCGGCCACCACGGGATGACGGCACGCACCGCGAGCCGGTAGTCGATGCTGAGCTTCTGCCCGGCATAGCTCGGTGGCAGGTGCGCGGGCAGCACGAACTGGCACTCGTAGACATGACGACCCTCGAGCCCGCCGCCGAGCTGCAAGGTGCCGCGCTCCTCGTAGCGGAAGCCGCCGGGCTGGTGATCGGTGCCGCGCAGCACGACCTCGAGCGCGTCGACCTGGACTGCGCGCTCGGCGTCGATCACCAGCGTGACCGCGAACGGCTGACCGGCGCGTCCCCGGGGGGCGCGCAAATGGAGGCGCGGGCGCCGCTTGAGCAGGCTCACCGGTAGGGGCCGCCGGGGCGCTCGCGCGGGGCCAGCTCGTCACAGAGCCGGCGCAGGAGCGGCTCGACCGTGAGCAGATCGGCGGGGATCGGTGTGAGCATCATCGACAAGACGTCACTCTCGATTGTGACCTCGGGATGGCGCTTCGCCAGGCCGGGCGGCACGGCGTCGCCGGCGAGCTGGACGCGCAGCTCGAGGCCGCGCGGCTGGAGCTCCCAGCGCGGCACCACCTCGACGGCCCGGCCTTGCATCGTCGTGCGCACCGAGTAGTCGCCCGGCTCCAGGTCGCCGCCCAGGCTGGCGGCGAGCTCCTTCCAGCGCGCCACCTTGAGGCGGCCGACCGGCGGCGCGAGCTCATTGCGTGCGCTGGCCAGCGCGGCGGCGAAGGCGCGGAGCTGCGTCGCGAAGCCGGAGAGGCCGCTGACCGCACGGGGGCCGCTCAGGGTGAAGCGCGCGCTGTCGTCTGCGAGCCGGACCTCGGGGAGGCGGCGCAAGACCGGGCCGAGCTGGGTCAGGAAGGGGTTCGACTGCGCGGGGTTGCGCGCATTGACCATGTACGCGGTGTTCTCGCCGACCAGCAGGGGCGCCGACTTCTTGCCCTTGCGCAGCGCCACGTCGAGCCCGATGCGCAGCGAACGGAAGCGCACGATGCCCACCAGGTTCGGCGTGCTGCCGGGGCCGCGCTCGATGGTGAGCTGCGCGCCGGCGTGCTCGCCGGTGAGCACCCCATCGACCAGCGCGAGGTGCTGCGCGGCTGCGACCTCCTGCCACTGCGCGCCCAGCGGCTCGCGCGCCGGCGTCGGCCCCATCCGCGGCGCGCCGCCGCGCACCGGCTCGACGACCGTGATGGGGAGCGACAGCGTCAGCGCGCGGCCGTCACGCTTGGCCGTCGCATGCAGCGTCCACTCGACCTTGCCGAGCCGCGACTCGAGCGTCGGCGGCGCGTCGCGCGGGACCTCGAGGTGGAAGGGCACCCACTTGCCGGGCGCGATGGGCGCCTTGCGGCGAAAGTCGAGGCGCAGGAGCTCGGTGGCGCCGGCGTCGGCAGCTTCGCGCCCGACCAGCGCGACCTGGAGGCCGCGCTGCTCGTGCGGCGCGAGCTGGCTGAGCGCGACGACGCCTTCGAGGCGGCGGCCGGCGGGCACCACGTCGGCGGGCAGATGGAGCTCCAGGCTCGGCTGCCCGGGGCTCGCGAGATCGCGCACCTGGGGCCGCGGCGGCGTGCCGGCCTGGACGCGGATCTCCCACTTGCCGTGAGCGTCGGGCCACCACGGGATATCGGCGCGCGCGGCGAGCTGCCAGGCGACCACGAGCGACTTGCCGTCATAGCTCGGCGGCGCGTCGGCCGGCACATCGAAGGCGCACGACAGCGCGAGCTGGGGGCTCGTGATCTTGCCGGACACCGGGATCTTCACGCGCTGGGAAAAGACGACCTGCTGCTTGCGCCCGCTCGTCACGGTGCCGGTCAGCGTGACCTCGAGCCCCGCGATGGGGGTGGGCCGCGCCACCGTGACCACCACGTCGGGCTGGAAGCGCTGGCCGATGCGCGCCGGCCGCCCGGCCATGGCGAGCTTGACGCGGCTCATCGGTAGGGCCCTCCCGGATGCACGAGCAGCGCGTCGGCGAGCGCCTGCAGGGCGACGAGCTGACCCTCGAGGTCGCGTGGATCGCGCGGCAGGTCGGCCAGCGCGAGCACCAGCGACTGCGCCTCGCAGGTGATGGGGCAGGGCAGCTCGCGGCTGGCGCGTGTGCGCAGGCGCGCCGGTTCGCCGCCGAGCTCCATCAGGTCGATGCGCCGGCCCAGCCACTCGGGCGGCGCGGGGCCGCGCAGCGCCACGCGCAAGGTGACCGAGGCGAGGCCGAAGCCGAACCGCGGCAACACCTCGACCGCGAGACCGGCGCTGCGGCCACCGAGGATCGCGAAGTCGCCGCGCTGGAGCTCGCCACCGAGGCGCGCCGCCAGATCGCGCCAGGCGGCGACATCGGCGCCCTCGGGAGGCGGCAGCGCCTCGCGCTCGACGGCCAGGCGCGCGGCGAACTGCAGCGCGGCATCGCACAGCTCGGCGAGGCGGGCGCGCTTGCGCCCGGCATCGGCCAGGGTGGCGACGAGGTGGTCGTCGCGGAGGTGCGCGCGGGGCAGCCGCTTGAGGTCAGCCGCGAGGCGCTCCTCCAGACTTTTTCGGCGCGCCTCGTCGTGGCCGAGGCGAAGCGGGCGAAAGCGCAGGCTCGCCTCCACCAGCGGTCGCGCAGCGCGCACGCGGCGCTGCACCTCGAGCAGCGCGCCGCCCGCGGCCTCGCCCTCGATCCCCCCGCCCGGGGTGTAGCGCAGGCTGCGCTCGGCGGCGACCTCTTGCCACAGCTCCTCGATGGCGTGGAGGCCAGCCTCCTGCGGCAGCCAGCGGCCCTGGTCGAGCGGTGTCGCGATGACGACCGGCAAGGTGATGGTGGTGGTCCGGGTGGCGGCCCACAGCTCCCAGCGCAGCCCACCGAGGCGTCCTCTGAAGCTCGCCGTGGTGGCACGCGGCACCGCCACCGTGAAGCGCTGTTCGGGCCACACCGCGAGCTTGCCCAGCGGGATGCGCGCGCGCTGCTGTTCATCCCTGGGCAGGCGCTCGAAGCTGACCAGGGTGAGGTCGAGGGCGGGCGTGCCACGCAGGCCCTTGCCGGCGAGGCCGACGAGTCCCGTGAGCGCGCCTCCCGCCATCACCGGGCCGGCGTCGAGCACCAGCGTGAGCGGCCCCTCGGGCAGGACATGCATGATGTCGCGGCTCGGCTCGTCGGCGGGCGGCCGGCCGTCGACCGTGACCGCAAAGGTCCCGTGGGCGTCCG
>JADMIO010976176.1_pt1 | contig 24126 bp, 22 predicted proteins | sample 8958161 | NCBI WGS metagenome assembly JADMIO01 (sample SAMN16585339, study PRJNA669376) | soil metagenome | isolation source: Crop rotation soil | place: USA: Cullars Rotation, Alabama | collected 2011
GCGCGACAACCGCAGGTAGCGCGACAACCGCAGGTAGCGCGACAACCGCAGGTAGCGCGACAACCGCAGGTAGCGCGACAACCGCAGGTAGCGCGACAACCGCAGGTAGCGCGACAACCGCAGGTAGCGCGACAACCGCAGGTAGGAAGACAACTCGGGCGGCAACATGGAGGTAAACGCCGAAGGCGTTTGCAAATTGCAGCCCATGGTTGCCGCAACCCTGGGACTACCAGAAATGCAAAAGGAAAACGCTGTAAGCGTTGGCGAACTGCTGCGGGCTAGCCAACGCTTTCAGCGTTGAAAACGAATCGTTTGGTGGAAACCCAGGGTTGTCGCAAGCAAGCTCCAACCCTGGGCTAAAATTAGTCAACGCCTTCGGCGTTCAGGCCGCAAAAGGCTAAACCAACCGAAAAGCTAAACTAACGCGAAAAGCTAAACCAACCCGAAAAGCTAAACTGAAACCTTCAGCTCAGCCTCGTCGATCGCGCCGGCGAAGCCGTTGTTGTCCGTTGTCTTTTGCGCGGGCTCGTTGATGTAGGTGAGCCAGTCGCCGGGGGCGGGACGCTCGCCTTTAGTCACTTCGAAAAAGACCTTTTGAATTTTTTCCGTGATCGGGCCGCGTCCGCCGCGACCCACCGTGATGCGGTCGACCGAACGAATCGGCGTGATCTCGGCTGCGGTACCGGAGAAGAAGAGCTCGTCGGCGACGTAGAGCGCCGCGCGTTGAATCGTGCGTTCCTTAATAGTAATGCCGAGCTCCTGGCAGATCTGAATGACACTGTCGCGCGTGATGCCGGGCAGAATCGATGACGACAACGGCGGCGTCAACACCACGTCACCGTGGACGATAAAGATGTTCTCGCCGGAACCTTCGGAAACGTAACCACGATCGTCGAGCGCGATGCCTTCGGCAAAACCATTCAACAGCGCTTCCATCTTGATCAACTGCGAGTTCATGTAATTCGCGCCGCTCTTCGCCATCGCCGGCATCGAATTAGCCGTCAGCCGGTTCCAGGTGGAGACGCAAACATCCACGCCCTGTTCAATCGCTTCGTCGCCGAGATACTTGCCCCAGTCCCACGCCCCGATGTAGCACGCAAGCGGATTCGGAAACGGATTCACGCCAAACGCCGGATGCTCTTCGTCAAGACTGCGAAACAGAATCGGCCGGATGTAGCACTGGTCCATGCCGCTGCGGCGCGCAAGCTCGATCGACGCGTCGCAAAGTTGATCGAGCGTCCACGGATGGTCCATGCGATAGATCTTCGCGGAATTCAGAAACCGCTGAATGTGCTCGCGCAGTCGAAAGACGGCTGGCCCACGTTTAGTTGCGTAACAACGAATGCCCTCAAAGACACTGGAACCATAATGGAGCACGTGCGACATCACGTGAACGCGCGCGTCGTTCCATTTAATAAACTCTCCATCATGCCAAACCACGTCGCAAATGCGAGGTGTTTTTACATCTTTGGCAGTGCCTTCTTTTGAGAACATGGTGTGTTCTACTCCTTAGGAAAAAAATACGTGGGGACAGGGCACAATACAGTAGATGCAGTTCGGTTTGCAAGAACGCCTCCCACCTGTAATTATGCTCGCGTAACACCGCGATGCGTTCGCTTAAACCACACTTTCAGATTACATTCTTAATAGCCGCTGCATTTCTCGCCGGCTGCCAAAACAACAAGATGAACCAGGACAAAACTACGCCCGTGGCCCAGGCTGCGGCGACCGATCCCCTCAGTATTCATAAACGCGCAATAGCCGTCGATATGCACGCTGACTCCGTTCAGCGCGTACTCGACGAGCACGTGGACCTCCAACAGCAACTCAGCGACGGCCATTTCGACGCCGTGCGCGCCAAAGTTGGCGGCCTCGACGCGCAGTTTTTCTCGATCTGGGTCGAGCCGCAGTTGTTCGGCGGCGGCGGCGCGCGGGCGGTAAAACGCGCCGACGACCAGATCGCCGCAATTCGCGCATTGGCCGAAAAACACCCGGAAACGTGGCAATTAGCCACTTCCGCCGCCGACGTGCGACGCGCCGCACAGGACGGAAAGATCGCGGCGCTGCTGGGCCTCGAAGGCGGTTACGCGATCGATGAGAAACTCGCGAACGTGCAGCGTTACTACGACCTCGGCGTGCGTTATATGTCGCCGGCGTGGAGCGTGAGTACGAGTTGGGCGGGCTCATCCGGTGACGAGATCGGGGCGACGCGTGGCTTGAACGACTTCGGCAAAAACGTCGTGCGCGAGATGAACCGCTTGGGCATGATGGTCGACGTTTCGCACGTCTCCGACAAAACTTTTTGGGACATTGTGAACACGTCAACGAAGCCCGTTATCGCCACGCACTCAGCCTGCCGCGCGATCGCCGACGTGCCGCGCAATCTCACCGACGACATGATCCGTGCGCTGGCGCACACTGGCGGCGTTGTCAACGTGATCTTCTATCCCGAACACATCGAGCCGGGTTGGAGTGAGTTGAAGAAAAAAGTCGACGTGGAGATCGCGCCGCTCGTGCAGCAAGCGTCAGAAGCAGAGCCCGGCGATGCGGTGCATAAGAAGCTGGCGCGCGATCGCGTGCGACAACGCGAATATGCGCGTCGATTGCCGCCGGTTTACGCGGCGCGCGTGGTGGACCACGTAGATCACATCGTGAAGCTCGTCGGCGTGGACCATGTCGGCATCGGTTCGGACTTTGACGGCGTGCAGGCCACGGCAGCGGATCTCGCGACAGTGGCGGACTTGCCGAATCTCACGAAAGAGTTGTTGAAGCGCGGTTACTCGGAAAGTGATGTGGACAAGATTCTCGGGGGGAACATGTTGCGCGTGATGGACGCGCAGCGTTGAATTTCTCTGTGCGTCTGTGGACGGAACAGGTCAGGAAGGGGGCAGCGCCCCCGCTATGACTTTAGCGGGGGCGCATTACGCTTGCCCCCTTCCTGACCTGTTCCGTCCACAGACGCACAGAAGAATGCCAGGTTGTTACAGGTGCCTCGTAAACCCAAAATAGGTTTTCACGCGCCGATCAAAGGCGGCGTACACAACGCGCTCATCGTCGCGAAAGACACGGGCTGTGACACGGTGCAGTTGTTCTCGCGCAATCCGCGCGGCTGGATGGCGAAGCCGTTGACGCTCGAAGACGTCGTGCTGTTTCGCAAGACGCGTCGCGCGACGAAGATCTCGCCGGTACTGATTCACTGTAACTACCTCGTGAATCTGGCCGCGACGGATCAAATCTTTTTGCAGAAGTCGCGCGAGTCGTTTCGCGAAGAAGTCGAGCGGGCGTTGTTATTGGGCGTTGATTACCTCGTGGTCCATCCGGGCAGCGCGCGTGGCGCTTGTGAAGCGGACGGCATTGCGCTGTGCGCGGCGAGTCTGCTCATCGCCTGCAAGGGACTGAAATTCGGCTCGCTGCGTATCCTGCTCGAAAACACCGCCGGCCAGGGCGAGTGCATCGGCCATCGCTTCGAACATCTTCGCGAGATCATGAACGCGTGTCCGAGACTGCCGCTCGGCGTCTGCTTCGACACGGCGCACGCGTTCACCGCCGGTTACGACATTCGCGAGGCTGACGGTCTCGAAGCGTTGCTGCAACGCATGCAGAAAACCGTCGGGCTGAAGAACGTACTTGCAATTCACTTCAACGACTCGCGCGCCGTCTACAACTCGCGCGTCGATCGTCACTGGCACATCGGCGAAGGCCACATCGGCCTCGACGCCCTGCGGCGCGTCGCTCAACATCCCAAACTCAAGCACGCCGCCTTCATCCTCGAAACTCCCTACGACGACCCACGCGCCGACGTGAAGAACCTCGAGACGTTGCGCTCCTTTGTGACTGAACGCTGAGCGGTGTTCATCTCCGGCTTCTTTCCGTTAAGATGACACGACCTATGGATGAAAAGTATTTTCCGGAACAGATCGAACAGAAGTGGCAGCAGCGCTGGACGGAGGCGGGCGTCTTCCACGCGAACGAAGAGGACCCGCGCGAGAAATTCTATGCGCTCGAGATGCTGCCGTATCCGTCAGGCTTTTTGCACATGGGCCACGTGCGCAACTACTCCATCGGCGATGCGCTCGCGTGGTTCAAACGGCTCCAGGGTTTCAACGTGCTGCATCCGATCGGTTGGGACAGTTTCGGCCAACCTGCCGAACAAGCCGCGATCAAACGCGGTGTGAACCCGCGTGACTGGACCGAAGAAAACATCGTACACATGCGCGGGCAGTTGCAACGGCTCGGCATCAGTTACGACTGGGCGCGCGAGATCGCCGCGCACCGGCCGGATTACTACAAGTGGGACCAGTGGTTCTTCCTGAAGATGCTCGAGCGCGGTTTGGCTTACAAGAAAGCGTCGCAGGTCAACTGGTGTCCGAAAGAAGAGACTGTGTTGTCAAACGAACAGTCGTCGGGCGGAGTCTGCTGGCGCTGCGGCACCCCGGTCGAGAAGCGCGATCTCGAGCAATGGTTTTTGCGCATTACCGATTACGCGGAACAGCTCGTCGCGGACATCCAGCAGATCGAAGCCGGTTGGCCCGAGAAAGTTTTGAAACGGCAGCGCGACTGGGTCGGCCGCAGCGAAGGCGCGTTCGTCGACTTTCAGATCAAGGACAGCGACAAGAAGATTCGCGTGTTCACCACGCGCATCGACACTATCTACGGCGCGACCGCGGTCGTGTTGTCGTCCGAACATCCGTTGTTGGAAGAGATCCTCGCCGGCTCGGCGTTGAAGGCCGACGTCGACACGTTCGCCGCGAAGGTCAAACAGGAAAGAGCGACGCGCACCGAAGAAGTCGAAGAAGAAAAGGAAGGCGTGAACACAGGCGTGCTCGCGATCAATCCGTTCAGCGGTGAGCCCGTGCCGGTGTGGGTCGCGAATTACGTGCTGATGGAATACGGAACGGGCGCGGTGATGAGTGTGCCTGCGCACGACGAGCGCGATTTCGAGTTTGCGCAGAAGTATTCGTTGCCGATCCGCCAGGTGATCGCGCCCGTGAGTCACGAGCAGATCGCTGCCGAGCCGTTGCCGACAACGGCGGGCGATGCTTCCGCGGAAATACGGCAGTCATTCACTGACTACGGGGTGTTGATTGCCAGCGGTGAGTGGGGCGGAAAGCTGTCCGAGGTTGCGATTGCCGAGATGTCGGCGTACGCGAAAGAGCACGGCTTCGGCGAAGCCGCGGTGACTTATCGCATTCGCGATTGGGGCGTCTCGCGGCAACGGTTCTGGGGCGCGCCCGTGCCTGTGATCTACTGTCCGAACTGCGGCATGGTCCCAGTGCCGTACGACCAGCTTCCGGTCGTGTTGCCGCCGACGGCTTCGTTCACCGGCACAGGTGAATCGCCGCTCGCGGGCGTGCCGGAGTTTGTGAACACGACTTGTCCGAACTGCGACGCGCCCGCGCGTCGCGAGACTGACACGATGGACACGTTTGTCGATTCATCGTGGTACTTCTTCCGCTATCTCGATCCGCACAACGACGCCGAACCGTTCGACACGGGCGTCGCCCGGCGCTGGACGCCGGTGGACCAGTACATCGGCGGCGACTCGCACGCCGTGATGCACCTGATCTACACGCGGTTCTGGACCAAGTTCATGCGGGACCTCGGCCTCGTCGACTTCGATGAGCCGGTGAAACGATTGTTGACGCAGGGCATGGTCACGAACCGCGTCGAAGGCACCGACGAATGGAAAGCGATGTCGAAGAGTCTCGGCAACGGTGTCGATCCCGACGAGATGATCCAGGCGTTCGGCGCGGACGCGACGCGTTTATTCGTGTTGTTTGCCGCGCCGGTCGAGAACGAGTTGCGCTGGTCCGAGTCGGGCATCGAGGGCGCGGTCAGATTTCTGCGGCGCGTTTACACCACCGTATTTCGTTGGCGCGAAAGACTGACAAACACTCCGCCGCAAAGGGACGCGCTTGACTTCAGCGACAGCGCCCGCGCCTTGCGCCGCAAAACACATCAGACCATCGCGAAGATCACGAGCGACTTCGAGCACCTGCACCTGAACACGAGTGTGGCGGCGTTGATGGAGTTGTTCAATCAGTTGAGCGACTTCAACGCCGATCCGGGCAAGGCTTCGGACGCGGACGTGTTCGCGGTGCGTGAAGCTTTGGAATCATTGGTGATCATGCTTACGCCGTTTGCGCCGCACGTCGCGGAAGAGATGTGGGAAAGTTTGGGTCATGCGAACGGTCTGCTGAGCGAGTCCGGTCGTTGGCCCGTCGCCGATCCCGAGCTCGCGCGGCGTGAAGAGTTGGAGATCCCGATCCAGGTCAACGGCAAACTGCGTTCGCGCGTGATCGTTGCGCCGGGTGTGTCGGAAGAAGAACTCAGACAGTCGGCGCTCGCCGACGAACGGGTGCGCGCATTGATCGACGGACGCGAGGTGGTGAAGGTGATCGTCGTTCCCGAACGCCTCGTAAACGTCGTGATTAAGTGATGTATACTCCCCAAGGATGAAAGAATGCCCCAAGTGCAGGCGTTGCTACCCCGACGAAACTGACACCTGTCCTCAGGACGGCGAGCCGACTGCACCCACTCTCATCGGCGAACCCACCATCGACTCTCGCTACTTGCTCGAGCGGCGGCTCGGGCAAGGCGGCATGGGCGCGGTGTTCCACGCGCGGCACATCTTTCTAAAAACCCAACACGCGATCAAAGTGATCCTGCCCGATCTCGTCGGCAACGATCCGATGCTGACGACGCGTTTCCGGCAGGAAGCACTCGCCGCCGCCGCGATTCGTCATCCGAACATCATCGCCGTGACTGACTTCGGCGTCGCGCGCGGGACGATGCCGTTTCTCGTGATGGAGTTTGTCAAAGGACATTCGCTCCAGGAGATCATGGCGCAGGAAGGCGCGATGCCGCCGCAGCGTGCGTGGGAGCTCATCACGGCGATCGCGGCGGGCGTCGGCGCTGCGCACCGGCAGAACATCGTGCACCGCGATCTGAAACCACTGAACATCATGGTCCAGGACGGCGTGCCGATCGCGGAAGGCGTGAAGATCCTCGACTTCGGACTCGCGAAGATCAAATCAGGAGAGTTGTTGGGATCGTTCGTGCAGGCGCAGACGAGTGGGCTGATGGGCTCGCCTTTTTATATGGCGCCCGAGCAGTGGTCCGACGAAGAGCTCGACGCGCGCGCCGACATCTACAGTCTCGGCGTGATTCTTTACCAGATGCTCTGCGGGGAAGTGCCTTTCAAAGGCTCGTCGATCCCGTCGATCATGAAGAAGCACCTGACGATGCCGCCGCCGAGCTTTCAATCGATGGGCGTGTCGGTGGCGCCGGCGATCGAAGCGGTCGTGCGACACGCGCTCGAGAAGGAACTAGATGCGCGCATCGATTCGATCGAGACGTTTCTCAAAGAGCTTCACGCAGCGATCAATGCACAGCCCTTCGCCGGCTCGATGCGTGAGACGGTGGCGCTGGATCCGAACCGCACGATCGCTTCCGCAGTGACCACGCTCAATCCGCCGCTGCCGCCGCCGCAGGAGTTGCCGGGCCACACGACGCAGCCGCCGGTCGGTCATGAAACCCAGTTTGCGACCTCCTTGGATCTATCGAAGGGCTCGGTAAGTTACAGCCAGCTCGAACCCGACCCGGAGACGACGCACGTGCAGCGCAATGCCGCGCCCACCGTGGTTGACTCCATCGCGCCGCAACCGCCGCCGATCACACCGCCACCAGTTGCGCCGCCACAGCAACAGCCACAGTTCGAACGCGGCAAGCCGATGACGATCGACTTTCGTGAGCGGCGGCGCGGTGTTTCGGCGTTGTGGTTTGTGGGCGCGGGAGTTTTTGTTTTGGTTTTGATCGGACTCGGCATCGGCGGTTATCTCGTGTGGCGGAACCAGTCAGGCCCGGGTGGTGGAGGGGCCAAGCCTTCGCCGACTGTCACCGCCCACACCAGCGCCGATCTGGTACCGATTCAAGGCGGCTCGTTTCGAATGGGCCGGGACAATGGGCCACCGCTGGAAACGCCCGCGCATCAGGTCGCAGTGCAGCCATTCCAGATGGACCGCACTGAGGTTAGCAATCTCGAATACGCCGACTTCGTGAGGGAGACGAAGCACGCACCGCCAAGTCACTGGGCCGGAAGCAAACCACCTTTCGGACAGGAACTCTGGCCCGTGGTCAACGTGTCGTTTGACGATGCGAATGCCTTTGCTTCGTGGCGCTCTAAACGTGATGGACTGACCTACCGTTTGCCGACGGAAGAAGAGTGGGAATATGCGGCGCGTAACGGCGAGCGGAATGATCTGTACCCGTGGGGGCCCGATTGGAAGGAGGGCGCTGCCGTGTTGAAGGAAGCGACGCCGGCGCCGGTCGGCTCGCATCCGGAAGGAAGAAACAGGTGGGGAGTTGTGGATTTAATCGGGAACGTTTGGGAATGGACGGCGTCAAAACCTTTTGCCTACCCCGGGAATAAATTCGAGTTGAAAAACGAATATGAGAACTGGCGCACGATTAGAGGCGGCTGTTATGTGAGCGATCCGCGCAACGCCGAGGCGCCCGTGACCGCTTGCCTGCGTGCCTTTTTGGACCCTTCAACCCGAAACACGCTGCTCGGGTTTCGGCTTGTCCGCAGCGGGCCTTAAAGGTCCCATTAGCTCAACCGGAGAAGCTGATCTACAATCCAGCGCAGCTATTCTTCAGTGAACCCAAACGTTCTTTATAGCAAACGGTTTAAGCCGAGGTTAGTCTCAATAAATAGCCAGCCAAATAGCAGTAGGAGAGTAGTGATGAAAGCCAACGCAAGACTGCGCGCGGTGTGTTTGATTTCTGCCGTCCTCTGTTTCAGCTTGTTTTTTGCCGGTCGCGTGTTCGCGCAGGACGTCGGCGGGGACGTGGGCGGCAGCAGCGTTTTTCGCGCCAAGAATCCCGAGACCAAGAAGAAAAGCACAACGCCAAAGCCTTCGAACACTACGAAACCGGGACCCAGGACCACTCCTCCGCGCGGCAACGTCGCCGAGCGCGTTGAAGACCTGCTCGACAAAGGCAACGAAGCACGCGACGCACGCGACTTCACCGGCGCTGAAGACGCTTACAAAGAAGTGCTGAAACTCAAACCCCGCGATGCGCGCGCAGCTTATGGTTTGGGAAACATTTACGCCGATCAGCAACGTTGGGACGATGCGGAAACCGCGTATCGCAACTCGGTCGCGTGGGCGCCGAACGATGCCGATGCTTACGTGGCGTTGAGCGTCGTGCTCGTGCAGCCGCGCGTCGGTGGCGACAACGCGAAGCGATTTGGGGACGCGGAGATGTTCGCGCGCAAGTCAGTACAGATCGATCCGAAGAACGCGGTCGGCTGGGACCGCCTGGGAGTCGCGTTGCAGGCGCGTGGTCTGGCTAACAGCGAAACCGAGCATTCGTATCGCCGCGCGATCGAGCTCGATCCGCAGTTTGCGGTCGCGTACGCGCATCTCGCGCGCATGTTGAATCGCGCGAATCGTTCCGGGGAAGCCGTGCCGCTTTACGAGAAAGCGATCGATCTGGCGAAGGATCCGGCGACCCTCAACTTGATCGCCGAGTCGTTGCAGGGCGAACAGTTGTGGCCGCAGTCAGAACCGGTGTTGAAGCGGGCTCTCGAACTGGACGCGCGCAATCCGACTTCGCTGATCCTGATGGGACGTTTGTTGATCGTCTACAAGCGTTTCCAGGAAGCAGAGCCCTATTTGAAATCGGCGACGGAAGTGAGCTCGCGTGCGTTTCAGCCTTTCAACTTACTCGGCCGCGCGTATCTCGGCATGGACCGCTTCAGCGATGCGGAAGCGACGTACGAACGCGCTTCGGCGTTTGCCGGCGCAGGTGAGAAGAAGCAGCTTGCGGGAATGTTTGGCTTCGAAGGTGTGGGAGACGGTTATCTGAAATTGAACCAGAAAGACAATGCCGCGCGTGCGTATCAACGCGCGCTGGAGCTCGATCCGAGCAACAACGGCGCGGCGCAGAAGTTACAACGAGCGCGTTCGAATTGATTGAGAGAGTAAGTCAAATTTGATTCTGTCAGAGGTTCGCCCGTATGAAGACTTGCCCTAAGTGTAATCGTACTTTTCCGGATGAAGGTCAGAAGTTCTGTACGTTTGACGGTGGTCTATTGATAGCTCCGCAGACTTTCGATCCGAATGCGACGATACGAGCCACCTCCATCGATCTGAATGCTTCCGAGCGGCCGACCAGCCGCGACTTGCCGGATCCAAATGCGACGATGGTCGAGAACTATCCGGCGACGGTCGCGCTGCCGCGCAACACTGGGCCAACCGGTCAGCCAACGACAACGGGCGCGCCGGACACCGCGGAGTTTCCCGCGCCGCAACCACCGGCCGCTGCGCCGCCTGTGCAACCGCCATCACCCCCATCGCCGCCACCGCAGCCGCCGTTAAGTGTTGCGTCACCGCCGCCACCTGCGCCCGTACCACCGGCGGAAACAATTTCAGCACTGCCGCCGCGCCAGACATCGGCGCCTTTGCCGGGCGCGACGGTCCAACAGCCTGCGCCTTCAGCGCCGTTGCCGCAAGCCGCGGCTCCGAAGAAGAAGTCGAAAGCGCCGTGGATCATTCTCGGCATCGTTTTGTTTCTGTTGCTCGGAGGCGGCGCGCTTGCCGGCGTGTTCTTCTTTGTCGTGAAACCGATATTGGACCAGAAGGCGGCGCAGCAACGCGGTACGAATGAGAACCCGCCGGTCGTGGTGAATAACAGCACGCCAACTCCCGCCCCGAGCGTCGAACAACCATCGCCGTCGCCGGTCGAAACGTATGTGCCGCCGCCGAACACGGTGCAGTTTACGAGTGCGAAAGACGGTCTTCAGGGCGCGCTGGCCGATCACTATTTCGATTTCAGTTTTTACTATCCGCAGTCATGGTCGCGTTCGCAGAAACCAAGCGCGGCAAATTTCGTGGAAGTTGAAAGAAAGCTGCCGCCGAACTTCACGCAGGAGAATTTCGTGGTGAGCTGGTATACGAGCACGGGCACGTTCGTGGGTGATATGCCAAGCTACCAAAAACGTGTAGAAGAATTCAGCAGTCGCCTGGCGCAACAGTTTCCGGAGTACAAGAAGGTCTCGGACGGGCCGACCAAGGTGAACTCGATGGATGCTTACGAGTTCAAATGGGAAGGTCTTTCAAAGGGCACTGAAAGAGGCGACGTCCACTTGTGGGGCCGCGTGATCTTTCTGCCGACGGGTCATGAAGGCGACACAAGCGGCGCGATTCTGAGTATGTTCACGACCTCGCTGGCGCCGGAGTTATCATCGGTGGAAGACGTAGGCACGAAGGGCGAGGCGCCGGTAATCTTGGAATCGTTTAGATTCGGGAAGAAATGATTCAGGCATGGCGTTAAAGAAAGAAGAACCTGGTCCGATAAAGTTTTGGAGTCCGTTGCGATTGGTGTCGACGCTGATCGTGCTCGGGCTGGTCGCGGCGTTTGCGGCGTCGAGTTGTAATTCGAACGATCCGGAATCGAAAGCGCCGACTGCGAAGCCGGGTGAAACAACGGCGGCGACGCTGCCTGTGCCCGCGGTCGTGTTAGCCACGGAAATGCGGAGTGCGAATGGCCAGCCGATCAGGCTTTCCAACTACTCGGGCAAAGTGTTGTTAGTGAACTTGTGGGCCACGTGGTGTGGGCCATGCCGGCGCGAAACACCGGAACTCGTCAGGTTGCACAAGGAGTATCAGGGACGCGGCGTGGAGATGGTTGGACTCTCGACGGAAGATCCGATCGCGTCGGCGCAGAGTGTGCACGATTTTGTGCAGCAGTTTCAGGTCGATTACCAGGTTGGCTGGGCGACGCGCGACGTAGCGATAGCGTTGATGCAGTTGTCCGGCAGGAGTTCCATCCCGCAGAGCTTCATCATTACGCGCAGCGGCCGCATCAAAAAGCAATTCATCGGGTTTGATCCCGCGCGGACGCCACCCCTCTTGAAACAGGCGATCGAAGACGCGCTCATCGATAACGGGTAAATCAATTATTTATCTTCGTCGGCTTGCCGCAAACCTTCAGCGACGTCTTTCTTCGCCTGCTCTTCCAATTCTCTCATCTCAGCCCTGGCTCGCTCGTCAGCTTCATCCATCGGCGCTGTTTCGTTCAATTCGTCCTGCGTTGTGATCTTGTTTTTGTCGATACTCATCTATGTTCTCCGTTTGTGCCTCGATAAGTTTAGGCTACCAAGCAAGTCGTTACACAAACCTTGCGGCGTTTTTGTGCTTTTGTGTTTTTGCTGCAAACCCGGGTAGACTGCGCTCGGAGAATACGACAATGAAAAAACCGTGGCTACTCATCGCCGGTATCGCGTTGTTGGGTGTGGGTGCGATCATCATGGTCAACTCCAACTCCAAAACACCGGCGCCTGCTGCGCACGATCATCACCTGGCGCAGACTCCGGTTCAGCCGTCAGCGCCCACCGCGCAGACGATGCCGGCACACTTCGAAACTGCGCCGAGCCGCTCGAGTCTTGGTCCAACACTCGATCCTGAAAAATTCACGGGGATTGTTCGCGAGGCGTATCGCGCCGCGCGCGAAATCCCGCAGACGCTCGCGCAGTTGCCGTGTTATTGCCACTGCGACCGCGGCATGGGCCATAAGAGTCTGCACAGTTGTTACGAAGGCAATCATGCGGCGGAGTGCGCTACGTGCATCAACGAAGCGTTGCTCGCGCTGAAACTGGAAAAGGAACACAAGTTAACGCCGGCTCAAATTCGCGATCGCATCGTGCAGGAGTTCGGCCAATAAGTATCAGTAAGGTTCAGGGAGGATTTGATGACTAAGTATGCTTTTATTTTCGCGTTCGTGGTGGCCGCCATGCTGGCCTGCAATTCCGTGAGCGCCACCAACGAAATGCCGGCTGTGGGTGCGGCCGCGCCAACCTTCACGCTCGTCAATCAGGAAGGCAAGCAAGTCACTCTCGACGACTACAAAGGCAAGTGGGTGGTGCTTTACTTCTACCCGAAAGACTTCACCAGCGGCTGCACGCTCGAAGCGCACAACTTTCAGCGCGACCTCGCGAAGTACGACGCTGCGAACGCGGTGATTCTCGGCGTGAGCGTCGACACGGCTGAATCGCACAAGGACTTCTGCGCGAAGGAAGGATTGAACTTCAAGTTGTTGTCGGATCCGAACGGGAAAGTTTCGGAGCAGTATGGTTCGACGATGGAATACAACGGCGCGAAGTATTCGGCCCGCAATACGTTCATCATCGATCCGAACGGCAAGATCGCGAAGGTGTTCGGCGGCGTGAAACCGGCCGGACATAGTGAGGAAGTGCTGGCCGCGCTCGCGACTCTGCAAAAAGGCTAGAGGCGCGCTACTTCTTTTTGATGGCCACGACTTTCATTCCTTCGGGGCCATTCTCAACCGTGAAATCGATCCGGTCATTGACTGCCAACCCATTCAGGAGGTTGGCGTCAGTGACCGGAAATTCCATCTGCATCGCCGGCATCAACGCGCCGAGCTCGCCGTGATCGATCTCGATCGAAGGCGCTTTCGGATTTATCGCCTTCACCACGCCCTCGCCCTTGTATTGATTCGTCTGCACGGCCGCTGCCGGACCGGAAGCGGGCGTGGGAGTTGAAGCCGAGTTCGGCGGGTTCTCATGACCACACGCCGCTAAAAACATCAGAATCAAACAACTAACCGCTAACCAACTTTTGCAAGCCATACGCTTCTTTTTTCACCCACCCTGGAGATATAAGCGACGAACAATTTGTCTTTACTGAACGCGCCGCTCGGCAGTTCCGCATTTGCCGCGACGCTGACTGCTGCGCCGGCGCTGCCGAGCTCGCGTACTTTCGTTTCTGTCCGCTGCGACTCGAGTCCCTGCCAGATCGCGACCGCGCGATCGTTTGCCGTCGCGAGCGCCGGCGTGCCTTTTACTGTTTCCTGCATCAACAACGCGCGCGACGAAAAAGTACGTCCCTTATCGTTTGACTCGGCGGTATAAAGCCCGGGCGCTTCGCCTTCGCCAGCCGCAAACCAGACGACTCGCAACGTTCCCTTCGTATCAACCGACAGCGAAGAGCCGGAAACAGGGCAACCGTGCAGCACCCACTTGTCGTCGCTGACGATCACCGGCGCCGAAAAACTCGCGGCGCTGTCATTGGAACTCGCGACCGCGATGTGACGAAAGTCGCCGGGCAGCACCTGGCGCCAACTCGCGTAAAGCGTGCCGTCCGGCGCGAGCGCGAGCGCCGTCTTGCAACACGGACATGCATTCTCGGCGACCTTGCGATTGGCCGAGAAGGTCTTGCCGCCGTCGTTTGAATCAGCGACGAAGAGCTCGCGATTGCTTTCCATGTGATGGCCGCCCGCCTCGGCTGATGGCTTTGGCATTTGGATGTTTCGCTCGTCGAGCCACGCGACATAGATGCGACCATTTTTGTCCACGGCGAGCGAGTGCATGCCGTGTGCGCCCGCCGTCTTGTCATCGTTGACTTTCACCGGCGCGCTGAAACTTCTCCCCTGATCGTGGGAAGCCGAAAAATAAAGATCTGTACCACTCTTTCCTTGCGCTTCGATTCGCGCGGTCCACAGCACATAGACGGCGCGATCGGTCACGGCAACGCTCGGCGGATCGCCGCGCCACGCAGTTGCCGCGCCCGCTTGTTGATTTACTCTAACGGAAGAACTGCTCGTCGCGCCTTCGTTGTCGAAGCGCGCCAGCATCACATCACCCTGATTGTTCGCGTTGTGATTCACCCACGCGACGTAGAAACCGCTGTCAGGCGCACTCACCGTCACCGGCTCCGCCGCATCAACATCCGCCGCGGAAATTTGTTTCGGCTGAAACGTCGCCCGCGAAGCATTCGCCGCAAAGCGGTTGCAACCCGTCACGAACAACAGACTAACCAAACAGCTCCAAACTAAAATCCGTGTCATCGGTAACTAAAAACTCACTTTCATCCCAAATTGCATCTGGCGTGGATCGAACGCCGCCGTCGGCTGACCGAACGTCGCGAGCGGATTAACACCAGCACCGAACGTGTTATTCGGTACACCAAAATTCGCGCGATTCAAAACGTTGAAACCCTCGGCGAGCAGTTGCACGTCAACGCGTTCGGTCAAACGGAAGCGACGGCTCACGCGCAAATCCAGCGAAGCGAAATCAAAACCACGCCCGGTGTTGCGGCCGACGCCGATGGGTCGATCGTTGTTGTTGCCGTCGAAGTTGCGATCGCTGCCGAGCAACACATTGAACGGCAAACGCGAAGCGTAAGTAAAGATGTAACCAAACTGGAAACCACTCAGCGCGCGCGCAAAGCCGTGTGTTTTTCCTTGCGACGGCGCTTCAAACGTGCCGCTCAACACGAGCCGGTGGCGCTGATCGTTATCCGAGAGGCCGCGGTCGTCGCGGATGTTGAAGTTGTTTTGCACGGTCGAGAAGAAGAAATTGCCGGCGTCGTCGATTGTCTTTGACAACGTATAAGAGAGACGCACGGTGGCCCAACGCGACGCGCGCTTGTTGAATGAAACAACCATGCCGTCGTAGTAAGAATTACCCGCGCCTTCAAACTGCGAAATGTTGCCCCAATTCGGATCGGGCCGGCCGAGGTTCGGCACGCCCGCGGAAGCAGGAAAGCGTGGCACGTTGACGTTGCGCGAGAGAATTATGTGCTTCGCGCGCACGTTCAGGTAACCAACAGATACCACCGCATCCCAGGGCAGTTCGCGTTCGATCTGAAGGTTGGCTTGCTCGCTGTAGCTGACCGGAATATTCGGATCGATGCGCGTGATGTTTGGTTTGGTCGGCAACGTGGTCGGCTGCAACGACAGCACCCTGGGAAACACGGGCGCGCCGGGCTGTGTCGGAGCGAGTTGGACCACGAGATACTTCGAGCCGTCGCGCTGCAAAGCATTCGAAGTTGCGCGCAGCGGCAGGCGATCGTAGTAAAGACCGTAGCTCGCGCGAATCACCGTCTTGCGATCGCCGGGCGCGTAGACCACGCCCAGACGCGGCGCGAAATTGTTCGTGTCGGTCTGAATCGGAGCCGGCAGAAACTGCAAGTCGTAGCGCAGGCCCGCATTGATCGTGAAATCCCGGCGCACGCGCCACTCGTCCTGAATGAACACGCCAAAATTCGGGTTCGACTGAAACTGATCGGGAGCGCCGAACGCCTGTTGGAACGTGTTGTAGTTGCCGCTGAGAAAATTGTTGAGTGACGAGAAGTTGTAAACGCCCTGGAAAGCGCCGGGGAAAAGTATGTCGAGACGGTTGTAAAGAAAATCGCCGCCGGCTTTCAGCGAGTGATTGCCGATCTGGGTCGAAACGTTGTCGACTGCTTCGAAGAGATTGATGTCGCGTGCGAGCGGCGAAAACGTTGCGGTGCCGAAGTTCGCGACACCGGAGATGTTGACTGCCGGCCCAACCTCATCGTTGATCGGCGCGTCGAGCCGGCTGTGGGTGAACTGAAAGCGCGCTTCGTTGAGCGTGCGGCTGCTGAGCGTGGTGACGTTACTGACCTGCACCGTTTGATCGGTGTCATTGATGCCGGTACCGCGACTGACAGCGTTCAGTCCGCCTACATTGCGCGAGTTGACGGCTTGGATGTGATAGAGACTATAACGCGCGCTGAGTTGATTGCGTTCATTAAGACGGTGATCGATACGCGCGAAGAAATTGGTCGTGTCGAAACTCGCTGGCACGACACCCGTTTCGATTAGCGGGCCTCCGTAATTCACCGCGCGCAGGCGATTGTTGATGCTTGCAATGGCGTTCGGGGCGATCGTCAACACGGCCGAATAGTTTCGTCGCGTCTGTTCGAAGTTGGTAAAAAAGAACGTGCGTTCGTGACGCAATGGACCACTTGCGGTGCCGCCGTACTGCGCCTGCGTCAACGGATCTTTCGCCGGCGCAAGCGGATTGCGCGCGTCGAAGCGCTGGTTGCGGAAGAAGCCGTAGAGATTGCCGCGCCATTCGTTCGTGCCCGAGCGCGTCAAAATGTTGACCACACCGCCCGACGCACGCCCAAACTCCGCGATCCCGCCCGACGTCACCACCTGAAATTGATCGATGACTTCTTCGCTGTAGTACGTGCCCGTCAGGTCGGCGGCGTCGTCGTTCGCCGACACACCGTCGACGATGAAACTGTTGTAGAGATTCCGTTGACCCGCGACGGAAATGCCCTGGCCCGGGACGGCGGACGTTTCCGCGAACCGCTGATTGCTGCCGGTGTTTGTTTGCGAAACGCCTGGCACGAGCAGAGCCAGGTCGAGATAGTTGCGGCCGTTCAACGGCAGGTCGGCGATCTCGCGCGGGCGTACGGTTTCCGCGACCTGTGTGCGCACCGTCTCAACCAGCGGCACGTCGGCGCTGCCGATATTTACATTCGCGGAAAGACCGGCCACGTCGAGTTTGACCGGTAGCTCGAGCGATTGGCCGACCAGTACTGTGAGCTGTCTTGTGACGGCATTGAAGCCCGCGGCTTCGACAGTCAGGTCATACGCGCCGGTGCGCAAGTAAGGGAAGCGATAGCGTCCCGCGTCATCGCTGGTTGTCGCGAGACGAAGTTTCGTTTCAAGGTTGACGGCGGTCACGTTTGCGCCGCTGATTACGGCGCCGCGCGAATCTTCAATGCGGCCGCTTAGGGCGCCGGACGTTACGTTCTGCTGCGCAAAGCTAACAGTTTGCAGCGAGACGAGTAGTCCTACAGACAATATAAGGACATGGATCTTCATCGACGTTCTCCGATCGTAAGTTAAAGTTAAAGTTAATTAGGAGATTTAGGCGACGAAGCAGGGAGGTGGACCGCGCGGGCTGGTAGGCGCCCAATCGTCACGCGCCGGAAGAAGAACGATGATGCTTACAAAACTCGTGGGAACCGCGATTGGTGAAGTGACTTTGACGACCGTTTGGGCAGCGCTGCGTTCTCGTTTTGATTGTTGCGCGGGAGCGCAACACGTACAGCAATCGGACGCGCACTGACTACTAACCGAGGTCGTCTTTTTTGACTTTAAATTCGCATGGCAATGACCCGCTGCTTTGCCGGCGCAACAAGCCATGATCGACTGCGCGGCGACGGCGCCCGCCGGCAACAGCGTCGCGAGAAACGAGAGCGCGATAAACGCCGCCAGGGAGCGCGTCGTGATCGCGATCACGAAACGCTTCACTCGATTCTCCTGTGCTTCTCGTCTCATTGGTTCGGAGCAGTTGCAGGTGGCTGCACCTGCTTTTTCTCCAACGTCATTTTGCACTTCGGACACTTGCCGGGTTTTTTATACTGCACGTCCGGGTGCATCGGGCACACGTAAACAAACTCGGTTTGCTTTTTGGAGGTAGTAGTCTGCTGGGATGTGACGACGACCGCGACAGAGTATAGACGTTCTGCGGAAAAATGCAACGTGACCGCGGCCAGCGGCACGATAAAAAGCCGTCTGAGTTTCATGACAGGACCTTGCTTACTGTCTAGTTCGAATCGGGAGAGACTTTGACAGCGTCGAAAGAACTCTTGGTGCCGGGCGCCAGCGCGTACCAGGTGGTCTTTTGGCCGTCGACAAAAGGCGGGAAGATCTCGCCCTCTCCGACGACGAGAATCACCTCCAGATACTTGTTGTCCGCGCGATAGACGCCGCTCTTCGTACAGGTCGTGCCGGTCGGAAAACCAACGGGCGTCTTGTCGGTTTTTGTCGTGTCGGTGGTCGCAGTTTGTTGCTTGTCCTGCGCTGTGACAACAACAGGCCCAGACACGGCCATCGTGGTCAAAAGCACACCCGCTGACAGCGTTGCGATCGGAAGTCGTAGGAGTTTCATCTTTCTTACTCCTGAAGGTTCGAGTTCGCGAGGCCTGCGTTGTGGACGCGAGCCTCGCGAGTTTTCGATCTCGAAGGAAGTAGCTTGCTTGAATACTTCTGTTAGAGCGTGCCGGCGGAGACTTTCACGGAGCTGAATGAGCCGTTGTTGTTCGACGACAGGCTCGGGCTCAACGCATACCACGTGCACTTCTTGCCATCGGAAAAGGGAAAGAAAATCTCGCCCGCGGCATACGCCAGGATCAGGTCCAGGTACTTGTTGCTGGCGCGATAAGTACCGGTAATCGGAACTACCGAGCCCGTCGCATAGCCCTTAGTCGTACTGAAGCTGTTGCTGTCGCTGACGGTCATCGTACTACCACTGTCTTGTTGTGCTACTAAATCTTGGTTCATACCTGTTCTCCTTCAGGGAATTGGAAGTTCCTATCCTGCTCCCTTTAACGGGCAGCGTTTAGTTTATTTTTGCCGACGGCAGACGTTGCCGAAGAGGTCGTTGATTCACTACATCAACTCCCATCGCACCGTCACCGCTTCTTCAGGACGATACGCAATGACTATGAGCTTGACGATCTGTTGGAAACCCTTGTCTTTCGTATCAACAATCCGCACCAGATAAACATGGCCCAACTGGATCGGCGCATTCGCAGATGACTTAACTTCGCTGAAAAGCCTGGAGCCTTCCTGTAGCGTTTGCCACGAGGCTTTGAACTTGCCGTTGTCGTCCTGAAGGATCGTGACTTTGTCACCTTCAAGCCGCAGCGAAGCGAAACCAACACCACCAAACTCTGCATCTTCGTAACTGTAACGGCCGCGGAGATCGTTGGCGGTGCCGAGATCGACAATCGCTGCCATACGATTGAGTTCGATCCCACTAACAAGACTGCCGCCGCCGGCCAGTGTGAAGCTCAGATCACTGCAACGGTTTTCCCACTTGTTGTTCACAAACGCCATTCCTTCTTTGCCGTCGGTAAAGCAGAGCGTACGGGCCAAAGGATCTACGGCGTACATGGTGAAAATTCCCCCTCGTTTCCGCGGTTGCGCCGCCTGTTTGTCATCCGGCAATGCGGGCGTTTGGGCGCGCACGAACTGTGGCAACCCAAATCCGGCCAGCAACAGAACAATCGAAACGAGAATGCTTTTCATGACCACTTATTAACCCTTGAAATTACCTGCTGGCCAGGTGCGATAGCGGCACCAGTTCCTGAAACTTCGTGTACTCGATGTGGCGTGCTTCATTCAGCCGTTTCAGCTCCTTGAAGAAGTAGAACGGAATGAATTCAGGGCCGTACTGGTTGCTGATCCAGTCTCGGGGATAGTCGTAGTCGATCTTGTAGAGATCGAAATCGTTCTGGCAAAGGTTCAGCGTCTCGGTAACAGAGCGCAGGAGCACGAGATTGTTCAGCGAATAGACGCCGTCGGGAGGCCGGTACAGCAGAGCGTTTTCGCGCGCGCGCCGCTGCCATTCCTCCACGATTTTCAAAGCTCTTGCATACTGCTGAGAGTTGATTTCGAGCCGCAGGATCACTTCCGCATCGCCACGTGCCTCTCCCAGGAATTGTTTGTAGATCTCGGGTGGGATCGTGCCGAAAGTCGCTACCCCATGATCGGAATAAGTGCCCACGGCAGCGATTTGCGGAACGCCTCCGGCGAGCTTGATGACTATCGGAAACGCCGATCCGCTCTTGTCGTAGAACTCATTCTGGCGGGCGGCGAGGACGATGAAGTAGCGATCCGAATCTACTCTGGTCCAACGGACAGGCTCCTTCACGCCGGGCAGCTTGCAGGTCAGGGATGAATCGTCGTAACTGACGATCTTCATGGTCGCGTTGGTCCGGCCGAAGATCCGGTTATTGCCGGTTGCGGTGAACGCGATCTGCTTCTCGGGAGTCTTCGGCTCGGGAGCAGCAGCGGTCTCGTCCATCGCCATCGGCTCGACGACGAATTCGTACTTCGCAGTCGCAATCTCACGCGGTTTCTCGGCGCCGGAAACCTTCAGCACCTTGACCCCGCCCGCGCCGTCGAATTCGTAAAGACGGGCTTCGGTTTTGGAGACTTGCGCCTTCCAGGCGCCGGCGATCTCGCAAGGGCACGGCAGCTTTGTTTGGCCAAAGTCTCGTGCGCCGGCTGGTGTGGGTTTGGGAGATGGTAGTGGCGGTCGTTTTTCCTGGGCTGATACGGTTGTAGTGGCCCACAGCAGCATCAGCGCTAACGATAGGATGGCAGTTATTTTCATTTGCATTTCCCCTGGGCGGGAACAGAAGCCGCTTTCGCAGCTCCTGTTCCCGTGGTAGTGCCGCCGTCGCAAAACTTCTGCTACGACATGCTGTCACGGCGATAGCCGTACTTCTTCACTTCCTGCTCGATGATTACCTGTCGCGCGCGGCTTTCCTTGACTCTCTCCGCGTACGACTTCGGCGCATCCTGCCAGGCAATGCGGCGCAGGATGTTCGCGTTGGTGGCGAACGCCTGGGCCATGCCCCACGAGTTCCGGGCATCGTTGATGATGCGCAGATAGCTCGTGTGCAGGGTGAGATCGCTATCGAACCCCGGATGGTCCATACCAAACAGCCGGTAACGGATGGTTTCGAGGTCGTAGCGATCGCCGGTCAGGAACGACCAGCCCGGCAGGTCGACGTTACGCGCTTCCGCATAGTGCTTCAGCGCGGCCGGCGTATCGTCTTCCGGTTTGATCGTCAGTGAGTAAAAGAAGAGGTCATTGCCCATGCGATCTTTCAGCGAGCGGTAGATCGTCTTCAGGGTCTGCGTCACTGCCGGACAAGAGCCGTGACATTCAGCGTAGAAGAAATTCACCACGCACTGTTTCCCGCGGATCAGATCGTCATAGAACTTGACCGCTTCGTTGTTCTGGTTGCGGAGCACGGCGTTGGTGTAACGCGAGACCCCGGGAGATGCTGGATGCGGTTCAAATGCTTTGGTTAACAGCTCTCTTCTATCCATTACGCCACCTCCTCACGAAAGCCTTCCTTGGCTTTCATTTCCAGCTCGCAGATTTGCTGATTGGCAAGGCAGTCATCGAGTGCAGCCTGGTCTGGAACGATGTCCCAGCGGACCATCATGAAGTTGTCCTCGTGGGCCATGTTGTGGCAGTGGATCAGATACCTGCCGCTGTAGTCCCTGAACTGCATCTTGATCAGCGCGCCCTGTCCCGCCTCCATTCGAGTGACGTCCTTCCGGCCCGACATCAGCGGCGGCACTGGAACTTCCACACCGTTCACAAAGCGCTTCAGAGTGCGGAACTCTTCGAAGTGAATGTGAACCGGGTGGGTCCAGCCGGACGCGATGTTGTTATTGATGAGCCACTCTTCGGTTGTTCCCTGAAGGATGCAGTGCGCCGAGTGGTCCGGATCGAACGTGCAGCCAACCGTATCGAATGGTCTCTTCACGCGGAAGCGGCCACCCACGAGCACGAACTGCCATTCCCACGAGTTGTCGGTTGCCGGCAAGGTTGGGTAAGTGCAGAGGGTCGAGGGGATCGGCGGCGTGTCGGCCGGGAACCACGGCTCGCGGTTTACCACGTTGAATTGCATCAGCACGTTGTTGATGTTCAATCCTGGCGGCAACGGATCCGGAGACGGATTGCCGACAAACATGGCCCGGTTTTCTTTGAGGTAGAGCTTCGAGCCGGCGGGGAATTCTGCGAAGTCGATGATAACATCGTAGCGCTCGGCCACGCTCACTCGGAGTCCGCCGGGTACGATCGGCGCAGTCGTGGAATTGCTATTACCGGCATTCGCGCCTGCGTCGATCGGTATCGGGTGCTCGAGGAAGTTCGCGTCCGTAGCGATCACAGTCATCGTTCCCACTGAACCATCCGGTTTGATCAATGTCAGATCGTAAGTCTGAGTTGGCCCAGTGTTGAGAATGCGGAACCGATACTTGCGGCGCCTCACAGTCATCTTCGGTTGAATCTTTCCGTTGACGATGAACTTGTCGCCGCCGGCTGCGTTGACCAACTCGGTGCGTCCACCCGAAGTAGCACAGAACCTGTGGTCCACGAGTTCCAAAGGAAAATCAGTCACCCCGTAGTAGCCGGGCAACTGAAGCGAACCCGCGCTCGGGTGCTCATGGCCCGGATCGGTACTGTCATACACGATGTACATGCCGTTCAGGCCCAATACGTTATTGTTGAGCGTGAACTCAGCACGGTGATCGTGGTACCAGAAAGAGCCCATCTTTTCCCGTGGGTCACCGACCCCGTCGCCGCCCGGGTTGCCGCCATAAGCGTCGATACCGGCGTAGACGTTCGGATAAAGATTGTCTTTCCAGAATCCGGTACTGAAGAAGTCGCCGGCAAAACCGTCGCTCTCGGAACCGTGGTGTCCATTGTGGAGGTGGATCGTGATCTCGTTCCTCCCGAATGTGGTGGTGGTCACCGGCAAGTTATTGTGGAAGCGAACGACGCCGGACTTGCCGTATTTCCCGAAGAGGGTCGGGGCGGGGAACTGACCATTCATGCCCCAGATGTAAGTTTGCCCATAGTCCGAGTGGAACTGATGAAGGCCGGCTTGGGCTGACAACTCATAAGAAAAATGAATCGGCGAGAACTGCGTCCAGCGCGGATGTGGCGCTCGATCAGCTTCACCTGCTCCGAGATTCGGAAACTCGGTTGGTTGCGGATTCAAGGGGTGGTCATCCGCGGGGAACGGAGCCGTGAAATCATCCACGAAGGGATGATGGGGTGGACTGGGTAGTCCATTAGCGCAAGTAACCGGCTCGGCAATCGTCTCCTGAAAGCCTAGTGCTTTACTGGAAGACAGCATGGTCGGGGCCACTACCGTAGCGGCGCCGGCTGCTGCTCCTATCTTGAGCACCGTTCTTCTACTGATTGTGCCTTCAGTTTTCTCTCCGACTCTTTGCCGGTCCTTTGCCTTGTTTTTGGGCATAGAATCTCCTTTCAGCCGTTCGGTTGGCCTCAGTCTAAAATCCTTTGCTAGTGGTTATGACCTTAACCCTGGATCGTGGCGATGAGCTTTGATCGTGGTCCAACTTCCCGGCAAAGGCGATCACAAGTCGACGGGCGAGGGCTTTGCTGAAACAGTTGCAGTTAGTGTCAGTTGACTAAGCGAAAACTCTTGAAGTGAAAATACCGACTGTTTGCATGTGCTGAAACGCCACACAGCTTACGATGTCGAATTTCGGAGAACAAGCACTGTTGCTTGGCGATTTTTGTCGTTCATTAGCGGATTTTGCTTCACGCAGTTTTTGTGTGAGTTTTCACGACAACCAGTCCAAACTTGACCAGTCAAAAATCCAAGCCATATAGAGTAGGACGTGAAGCGAGGGTAGTATCGACTGCTTGGCGGTTTGGGCCAACTTTCCAGCACATTGGGATCCTAAGCTTAGAATTCCACGTGGACAAGTTGTCGC
>JADMIO011121707.1_pt1 | contig 24122 bp, 15 predicted proteins | sample 8958161 | NCBI WGS metagenome assembly JADMIO01 (sample SAMN16585339, study PRJNA669376) | soil metagenome | isolation source: Crop rotation soil | place: USA: Cullars Rotation, Alabama | collected 2011
CACCTTCGACGAGCCCGCCAGTGGCTCTTGGTACAACGGCGACATCTCGTACGACCAGTTTAAGGAAATGCTCGACTTCGAGAAGAACACCGGCAGCAAAGACATGCTGATGGTGTATGGCGTGGGCAATCACGGCGGCGGACCGACGCGAGAAATGATTCAGGAAGCGCTGAAAATGATGGCGAAGAAGGATTTGCCGCCGATCAAGTTCAGCACGGCGACCCAGTTCTTCAAGAAGCTCGAAACGTACGATCTGAAGAAGATTCCCGTCATCAACGAAGAATTGAATCCGGTCTTCGACGGCTGTTACACCACCCACAGCGAGGTCAAACAGCTTAACCGACAGGCCGAGAATGCGACGGCGACCGCCGAGACGATTTCGGTGATGGCGAACCAGTTCGGATTTTCCTATCCGGCGGCCCAGTTCCGAAAGTCATGGGAGGACATCTGCTTCAACCACCACCACGATACGCTTCCCGGCAGTGGCATCCATGCTCCGTACGAAAAGACGAAGACGACGCTCGGACGAGCGATTGCCGATAGCCACGACACGACGACCAAGGCGATGGAATTGCTCTCGCTTCGCGTAACTCCCAAGACCGGCGGAATGAGCTTCATCGTCGCCAATCCTCTCGGCTGGAAGCGTAGCGAGTGGGTCGAGACGCTAGCGGTTCCGAGTGGTTGGAACGGCCAGAACATGAATCTGGACAAGTTGGTGGCTTTTGGACCCGACGGCAAGGAATACCCGGTCGAGGTTTTGGACCGCATCACACGACGAATTCGTTTCTATGCCGGCGACGTGCCGAGTTTCGGATACCGAGTGTTTCAGATCAAGAACGGAACTCCGGCGGAAGGCGGTAGCGTCAGCTTGAGTGGTAACGATCTCATTGGAGATGGCCTGAAGGCGACGATGGACCTTCAGAACGGCGGCTTCAGCGAGTTGACCTTCCGGGGCAAGACGTTCCACAACGTTGGTCGGCTGCGGCTGGACTACGAGCGCCCCGGCGGCATGACGGCTTGGGTGATCCAAGGCATCGACCACAGTGTGATCTGGAAGCCCGCCCGGTTCTCGATGAACAACGTAAAGAATGGCGTTGACTTGACGATGGTGTACGAGATGGATAGCCAAGGGCGTTCAGGTACGCCGACCAAGGTGACGCAAACGTTCCAATTTCGAGACGGCGCCACCGAGATTCCCGTGACCGTCGACTGCGATTGGCATCATGTGGGTTCGTCGCAAACTACGAATCCGATGCTCCGAGTCGCATTCGATGTCGATGGCGACTTCCCGAAGGCGATCTATGACATTCCGTATGGCTATCTCGAGCGATTGCCCGATACGCGAGAGTATCCCGCGCTCAAATGGGCGGCTTTGGGCGATTTGGCGATTCTGAACGACAGCAAGTACGGCTACGCAGCAAAAGGGCAGACGCTCACGATGACCCTGATCCGCAGCAGTTACGACCCTGATCCGGAGCCGAATCCTGGACATCACACGTGGCACTACTCGATCCGTCCGAAAGCCGATGGCGAGACGTGGGCGGATGTCACTCGAGCGGGATACGGCCTTAATCAGCCGATGGTTTGTGCGACGGTACCGTTCGATGCGAAGGGAACTGCTCCCCACGATTGGTCGGCATTGTCCCTGTCTTCCCCAAGCGCGATAGCGTTTGGAATGAAGCTGGCGGAAGGTTCGAGAGATCCGATTGCGCGGATGTATAGCTGTGGTCCCGAGGCTGGAAAACTCGAACTGACGACGGCATTTGCAGGCAAGACGGTGAACGAGGTGAACTTCTTGGAAGACAAGCTGAACCCGTTCAATTCGGCGTTCCGAGGCTTCGAAATCAAGTCGCTTCGCTGGTCTAAGTAAGACCGCTGGTCGACGTAAAGCGTTTGACGTCGAGAAAAGAGAGATGTTTGGGAAGTCCGTTCGTTGCGGCTTCCCAAACGACCTTTCCAATGACGGATCCAAATTTGAATCCGTGGCCACTGAATCCACACGCCACTATCATGGCCCGGTCGATCTTGCCGATGATGAAGTGCCCATCGGGTGACATATCGTAAACGCATGTTTTGGTCGAGAGAATGGTTTCCGAAAGGCCATTCAGATGTTGACTTGCCAAGCGGCGAAGCCCCTCTTCCTGAGTTCCGACATCGCCCGATGAGAATTGGTGGTGACCGCCGATTTTGACGCCAGGAACTTTGTCGACAGCGGGGAAGCCGTACAGCATTTCGCCTTCGGAATTCATGATCCCAAAGCCCGGAGCCTCTTTCCACGCCTCGTCATCCGATTCGAACCAGGTCAGAAGGTGCGTCTCAGGGCGCAAGTGTTGTCGAAGCCTCGGCAGAATCTCGCTCGACGCGGCTCCCGCGGCGACGATGACCAAGCCGGTTTCGATGAATGTCTTTTGTCCTCCAACCAACCAGCGCGGAAAATCGGGTTGAAGGCTAATAACCTTGTCCCAGATGATTTGGACGCCGAGGGATCGGGCTTTTGCCGCCATTGCCCGTGTCGCCTTGGCGGCTCGGATGAAGCCAGCTTGAGGTTCAAAGAAACCGATGTAGTCCTCGGGCAAATTGAACATCGGATAACGCCGCATCGACTCTTGCCTGGTAAGCACTTCGTGCGGCAGATGGTGCTGATTCGCGCTTTGGATGGCTCCGGCGATGAGTTCTGAGTCTGGCGGACCGGCATAGAATCCGCCGACGGGTTGGTAAAGGTCTGCCCCTAATTCATTCCAGGCCGGAATGGACTCTTGCAGCAAGGGAACGTAAGAAGGATGCTCAAAGTAGCTAACACGGAACAGCCGCATGCCGTCTCCCGAGGCTCCGTAGGCATTGGCCTCGCCAAACGGGTCGAGACAAATGACGCGGCCGGTACAGTTCTTGGCCGCCTCGATTGCGGTCGCAAGGCCAACGATTCCCGCGCCAATCACGACGACATCAGAAATGAGAGATCGGTGGCGCCTCTTCACGTTCGCTTCAGTCTACAAAGGTTCTCAGTATGATTACCAGGATATACTTCCTTAAGTCTCGTTCTGGAATCTGCCATCCATGCCCCACCACATCAGCGACCTATCATCAGCCGAAAGCGTAGCGATCTTCCGCGCGCTGGCGTCCGAATCGCGTGCTCGGATCATGGAGATGCTTGGCGAGCGGGACATGAACATCAACGAGCTTAGCGTCTCGCTTGGACTCGCGCAGCCGAGCATTACCAAGCACATTCAGATTCTCGAAGAAGCTGGATTGGTCATCAGCGACTACCTGAGTGGCGCGCAGGGCATGCAGAAGCGGTGTCGCAAGGTTCACGACCGCCTCGTGGTCGACCTCAGCGGAAAAGTCAAAGACAAAGACTACGTCATCGAAATCGAGGTTCCCGTTGGCCTGTATACCAAAGCCGAAGTTGTTCCGACGTGTGGCTTGGCAACTCGGGATCGAATGGTCGGTGTTATCGACGATCCTTTGGCGTTTGCGTTTCCCGATCGGGCTCGGGCGGAGATTCTGTGGTCGGGTGGCGGCTACGTCGAATACAAATTTCCCAACTCCTTGCCAGTGACCAGCGTCATCGAATCCATCGAATTCATCGCTGAAGTGGCCTCCGAAGCTCCGGGTTATGCCAACGACTATCCATCCGATATCACGATCTGGATCAACGATATCGAGGTTGGCACTTGGGTCTCCCCTGGCGATCCAGGTGGCGAAAAGGGTCGCTTGAACCCTTCGTGGTGGCAAGACTATATGAACCAGCATGGATTCCTGAAGGCATGGCGGATCAATAGCGAGGGCACCTACGTCGATGGCGAAAAGCTGTCGGATGTCAAGATTTCTGACCTTGACGTCCACCCGTGGCAGGCGACCCGAATCCGGCTCGGTATTAAAGGCGACGCCGAAAATCAGGGCGGATTTACGCTCTTCGGCAAGGGCTTTGGCTCCTTTGAGCAAGATCTCGTCTTGCGAATTCACCACTCCACGAAGGGTGGAGACTTGCCCGAGAACGTGAAGAAAGGGAAGTAGCTTTCCTTAGTTTTCAGTTTTCAGTTATCAGCGCTCAGGGAAGCCGCCGAGAAGTTTTCGTTTGCGTTAGGCCAATATTCTGTGCCCTGACAACTGATCACTGAAAACTGATAGTTATTCCCATTTGGCTATGATCCGGCGTATAATCGTTTGACGTCTCGTTGTAGGTCGAGGATGATTACTACACGCCATGCTCATTGCTGCGCTTATCGTCAATTTGTTCGGAAACCCACTTCACGGGCGGGACGCTTATGTTCCGGCGGTGCCACCTATGCAACGCTCGGACGATAACTATTCCATCTTCCCAGGGGACGGATCGTTCGCCGAGAACTCCGAACACACCCACGACCCGATGATCATCGAACTCGGAGGTCGAGTTTTCTGCCTGAGCACCGGAAATGGCGGCTCGATGAAGTCGACCGAGGACTTCAAGACGTGGAAGATCGAGGGCGCGGTCCTTACCGAGTTTCCGGATTGGCTTCGCAAGGCCGTTCCCGAGCATCGGTCGATTTGGGCGCCCGACGCCGTCAAATTTGGCGGCACGGTTCGCTTTTACTACTGCGCCAGCCGATTTTTTGGAGGTAACGACTCGGTTATCGGGTTCATGGAGAACAAGCACTTCAACCCCGACAAGCCGCACGATGGCTGGACCGATGGTGGCAAGGTCATTGAGAGTTCGAAGGCCAACAACGACCACTACAATTGCATCGACCCCGATGTGAAAGTCGACGAAACCGGTCGACATTGGCTGTACTTCGGTTCGTACTATTCGGGTCTCTATGTGGTGGAGTTAGACCCGGCGACGGGCAAGATCAAAGACGGATGCAAGCCAGCTTCGGTCGCCAATAACAAAGCTTCCAGAGAGAATGCACTCGAGGGTGCGGCGCAGTGCTACCGAGACGGCTACTACTACCTTTTCGTCTCTTACGGGCTTGCCGCCCAGGGCGTGCGAAGCACCTACCAGATTATGGTGGGGCGGTCCAAGACGCCCGATGGCCCGTTCTTGGATGCCGACGGGAAGACGATGAGCGATGGTGGGCATGTGAACGTGCTCAAGACGTCGCCGCCGATGTTCTCACCTGGCCACTGCGAGATGATGCACCACAGTGACGGACGATGGCTGATGAGCTACCACTATTACGACGGTCGCAAGTTCTGGACCGGCGACAAGTGGGGTCTGCCTCGACTGCAGATCAGAGAAATTCTATGGACCAAGGAAGGATGGCCCCTGCCGGGCTTGCCGGTTGAGTTTTTGAACACAAAGAAACTAACCGAACACAAATCTTTGGTTGGAAAATGGATTCACCAAGCCGACTTTGCCGATGCCGACGAAGTGACGTTCGAGGCGAACGGCACGATCAAGACCAGCCGCGACGATGGAAAGTGGTCACTGGATGGAACGACGTTAACCCTTCAATGGCCCAAACGAAACCTACCGGGCGAGTTTTGGACGGACAAAGTCCAACTGGAGTATAAAGGCAACTACTATGTGGGCCGAAACCAGGCGGGGTTGGTGATAAGAGGGATTCGGAGCGAACTGAGGTGAGCACCAAAGCGTCTCTGATCCTTCTGGTGGCGATTTGCCTGATCATAGGCGTCGCTCGTGGCGACTTTCTATGCGGAAAGTCGCTGGGGCAGAAGACAGAGATCAGTTTTTGGAACGGCTTTACCGGCCCCGATGGCCGGGTCATGCTCGAGATGATTCGGGAGTTCAACAATGAAAATCCCGACATCAACGTGACGATGCAGCGAATTCCGTGGGCGCTGTATTACAACAAAGTCATGGTCAGCGGCCTCGATGACCGAGGACCCGAAGTGTTCGTGATTCACGCTAGCGCCCTAACGCGGATGCATCGCGCCGGAATTCTGGCGGAAGAGAATTCGTTGTTTGAAGGAGCCAAGGCCGTGCCGGCCGACGATTTCGACCCTTACGTGCTGGAGCAAACGATGTTCGACGGCGAGCATTTCGCGGTGCCGCTCGACATCCACCCCCAAGGGATGTACTGCAACGCCGACATGTTGAAAGCGGCGGGTATGACCAACCCGGACGGGTCTGCGCGACCCCCGGAAACCCGCGAGGAATTTCTGAAAGTCGCGCATACGATGATGTCGCCGAAGAGGAGCGACCATCCCGACACCTTTGGCTACGCGCTGACTTCGTGGCCGAATAATTTCTCGGCGTTGGTCGCCCAGTTCGATGGCCGATGGCTGGACGAGAATGGGAAATGCACACTCAACGATCCCAACAATGTGAAGGCGTTGGAGTTCATGGCGTCGTTGCGGAGTACCGAAAAGTTGATTCCTCCGCCGGACAACCAAATGGGATGGACGGGCTTTCGCCAGAAGAAGGTCGGCATGGTTTGGGACGGAATTTGGATGGTGGGCGACCTCAAGAACATGCCCGATTTTCACGGTGTCGGCGCTCCGATTCCGACCATCGGCAATCACCCGGGAACGCTGGCCGATTCGCACTGTCTGTGTCTGAAACCGAACCTTTCGCCCAAACAACGAGAGGCGGGTGAGCGGTTTATCCAATACCTGTCGGCGCACAGCCTGAAGTGGGCGGGAGCCGGGCAGGTTCCGGCCCGAAAGAGTGTACGGGCGAATCCGGAATTCCAAAAAATGCAAATTCAATACGCATTTTCCAAGCAGATTCCGTTCATGAAGTACCCGCCGAGGATCACGACCCTGTTCGAGATGGGTCAGGAGATCAATTTAGCGGTCGAAAAGGTGATTCGGGGCAATGCCAAGGCCAAAGACGCTTTGGACATCGCGAATACGAACGCGCAACGAGCGATGGATCGCGATTCCGAGACCATGCGCCAAGCGGCGAAAGGAAAGGCGGTGACCCAATGACCTACAACCGCCAAAAGAACCTTGTTGGGTACCTGTTCCTGCTTCCTTTTGGGCTGGCGTTTCTCTGCTTCTTAGTTCTGCCGATCATCGTGGCCGGTGGCTTATCGGTAATGCAGTTCGACCTGACCTCGAAGGAGACAACCCACTTTGTCGGGATGCAGAATTTTAAGGAAGCGATCGGGGACGACTACTTCCGGCAAGCCCTCGTCGCCACCTGCCGATACGTCGTCTGGATGGTGCCGTGCCTCATCATCACCGCGCTCGGAATTGCACTTGGGCTAAACGCGATGTCGAAGGGTCGGAATATGGTTAGGGCGCTAATCTTCCTGCCCGGAATGTTCACGATTGCCGTTACGGCGATCATTTGGCAGTGGTTCTATAACCTCGAATTTGGCTTCTTCAACTTTGTGTTGAAGCACTTCCACCGGGAGCCGGTGCCGTGGCTCTCGGACAAGACGCTGGCGATGCCGAGCATCGTGATGATGGCGTTATGGTGGACGGCGGGCGGAACCTCGATCATCATCCTAACCTCGCTGCAACAGATCCCCAAGATGTATTTCGAAGCGGCCTCGCTCGATGGTGCGAATGTCTGGCAGATGTTCCGGCGGATCACCTTACCATTGCTCCGCCCGGTTTTGCTGTTTGTCGTTCTGACAAGTACGATCGGGGCGTTTCAGATGTTTCCGCAGGCTTCGCTGCTGACCCAGGGCGGTCCTGAGCGGTCGACGCTGGGGGTGGTGCAGTACATCTATGAGACGGCGTTTAACAACTATCGGCTTGGGTATGCGGCGGCAATTAGCTGGATGTTGGCGATCATCACGATGCTGTTTGGCATGGTGCAATTCCTGTTGATGCGGAGGAATAGCCATGCTTAGTTTCTTTGGTGACCATTCGGTTCGCCTCACCCGGTTCGTGCCTCACCGACCTCTCCATCCGGAGAGGTATCTCGTTTTGTCGGCCTTTCAGAATTACTCTCAAGTCGAAGCCTCCAATGCTTGTAATCGCTTGAAGGGGAGAGGACTATTAAAAGATGCCTCTCCGGATGGAGAGGCCGGTAAGCGAGGCACGAGTGAACCGGGTGAGGGGAACCTTCGGACAAGGGGTGGCTCGATTTGAAGCTCTGGAAGGTTTTCGCCGGATTGGTGATGAGCGTCGTGGCGTTCATCTTCATCTGCCCGATCATCCTCATGACGTTCACCTCGTTCAAACAGGAGTCGGAGGTGTTGAACCCGGCTTCAGCGATCCCAAAGGTTTGGACGTGGGATAACTATCGCAACGTCCTCGGCTGGGCAGAAGAGGCACCGTTTGGCAAGTGGCTGATGAACAGCATCTTTGTGTCGTGCAGCGTCACGCTACTGGTTCTGCTGTTCTCCTCGATGGCGGCGTACTCGATCACTCGCCTCAAGGTGAAGGGCGGAAATGCGTTCCTCACTGTCGTGATCTTCTCGATGATGATCCCTGGCCAGCTCTTCCTCGTCCCGGTCTACACCATTCTTAGCAAACTCCATTGGCTCGACACGCCGCTTGCCCTGATCGTTCCGGCGACGGCAGGCGGTTTCGGCGTATTCATGCTTTGCCAGTTCATGCGCGCGGTGCCGACAGCTATCGAGGAAGCAGCTCTGATCGACGGTTGCTCGCTGGCGGGTGTGTACTCGAAGGTCACGCTTCCCTTGATTGCTCCGGCGATGGCGACGCTGGGAGTTTTCACGTTCATCGGCTCGTGGAACGACTATGTCGGCCCCCTGGTGTTCATGGATTCGGTCCGAAATTACACCTTGCCGGTCGGTATCGCCATGTACCAGTCGTCGTACTACACCGAGTACGGAAGGACACTCGCCACTAGCGTGATGGCATCTCTTCCGCTCATGCTCATTTTCCTTATCTTCCAGAAACAGATCGTGGACAGCATGTCTGCCACCGGTTTGAAAGACTAGCAATCCCATGAAAAAGACCACTCTTCACCTGCATTCTCGCTTCACCGTCGGCGTTGTCGATCCTCGGATTTTCGGGGGCTTTCTGGAGCATCTTGGCCGCGCCGTGTACGAAGGTGTCTACGACCCTTCGAGCAATCACGCCGACGACATGGGTTGCCGAACGGACGTTTTAGAGGCGTTGAAACGGCTGCGATTTACGGCGATGCGGTATCCAGGTGGGAATTTTGTGAGTGGTTATCACTGGGAGGATGCGGTTGGCCCCCGTGACAAGCGTCCGACAACGCGGGACTTGGCTTGGCAGAGCATTGAGACCAACCAGTTTGGCCCGAACGAGTTTTTGGAGCTCTCAAAGCGAATGGATTGGACGCCGATGATGGCGGTCAACCTTGGCACCGGCACTCCGGAAGAAGCCCGCAACTGGCTAGAGTATTGCAACATCGAGGGTGGAACGAAATATGCGGATTTGCGCCGTGAGCATGGCTACGAGAAGCCGTTTGACGTGAAATTATGGTGCTTGGGGAACGAGATGGACGGTCCTTGGCAGATCGGGCACGTTCCGGCCGAAACGTACGCGATCAACGCCCAACAGACGGCGAATATGATGCGCATGTGCGACCCGAATATCGAACTCGTTGTGTGTGGATCGTGTGCGATCAACCTGCCGACGTACCTTGAATGGGATCGAAAGGTGTTGGAGCATTGCCGGGATTACGTGGACTATATCAGCGTTCACCGGTACGTCGAAAACCCGGAACACGACGCCGAGAACTTCTTGGCGGTGACGAACAGCATCGACGCGCAGATCGAGGCAACGGCGGCGGTGTGCCACGCGGTGCAAAGCACCAAGAAGACGAAAAAACGGATCGCGATTAGCTTCGACGAGTGGAATATTTGGTACCGGGCTCGCCAGGCAGAGCATTTGGACGGTCGGGGCAAGATTGCGCCGCCACTCCTCGAAGAGGTTTACAACCTGGAAGATGCGCTTGTCGCGGCTGGGTTCTTGAATAGCTTTATTCGGCACGCCGATAGCGTGAAGGTTGCGAATCTGGCGCAGATCGTGAACGTCATCGCTCCGCTGCTGACGCGAGGCGATGATTTGTTGTTCCAGACCATTTTCTATCCGATCGAAATGATGGCCAAGCGACGCGAGGGCGTGTCGTTGCAGGTCCGGGTCGATGGCGACGGGTACACGTCCAAGGATTACGGCTACGTCTCGACATTGGATTCGAGCGCGATCCTGAACGGCAAGGAAGTCAGCGTGTTCTTGGTGAACCGCGATACGCACCAGGACTTGGAGGTCACGGTCGATCTGGCGGATCAGGCAATCACGAAGTTGTTGAATGCCGAGATCGTGCATGGCAGCGACCCACGGGCGGAGAACACGTTCGACAACCCAAATCGGATTGTAGCGAAGGCGTTCGACGAGGCGTGCATCAAGGACGGCAAGGCGGTCGTGAAGTTGCCACCGTTGTCGGTCTGCGCGGCGACGTTCCAGATTCAGGGCTAGGGCAAGGGCGTGGATCAGATTAGTCGGAGCGCGGGCGTCTTGCCTGCATCGAATCTACGGGTCTGGATCGTTGAGCCAAGCTCGCACATGCCGTTGGAACAGCGGTCCGTCATCCCCACGTTTTTGGATTGTGAATCTTCGGCTATTCCACAGCGTGTCGCCGCTTACCTGGATAAATAGAAGTGAGGGACGACCCGACGAATTCTCATAGTCTCGTAGCATCCAGTTCCACTCAGAACCGATCACGAGAACATGAGAGGCCGTATATCCGTCCATTGCGACAAACTCTTCGGTCGAGTTTGCGAACCTGGGTTCGATTCCCATTGCAATCAAGTTCTCGGCAACAAAGGCATCGAGTCCGGAATTTTGTATATAGGTGTTGCCAAGAACAATGATTTCCACTGGACTAACTTGGCTGCGCCAACCGTAAAACCAAATCTTTGTCTTGTAAAACCGACCATCCTTGATTCGTCTTCATCGCCAGCCCACTGACGACGTCAACAAAGTAGTCAAACTCTCGCGACCGGAAATGCGCCCGCTTGGGTTGGATGTCGATGAGATTTGCTTTTTCAGGGTCCCAAACGAATGCCAGTGCAAAGGGTCCTTTATTTCCCCCAAGATTGTCAAAAGGTACTTGGTTAACGGCCAATGTGAAAGAAACTTGCTTCTCGTCAAAACGAATAAGAATTGTATGATCGTTGGATACGGGAAGCCTCACCCACAAACTCTTGGCTTCTTCTTCGATGACGGGCTTTCCCGTCAATTTGAGCCGCTGGCCACCAAGTTCAAAAAAACCGCCCGCCCCAGGTTCGCTGTCGTCAAGAGTCTTGCCCCGCCAATGATAACCATCCAAAACCGGCGGCATCTTTTGGTCGACGTCGTTCAGTCGAGTCGCCTTGTCGAGGAACGGCTGGGCGTATTTGTCGCTGTAAACGGTGAGGTCTCGGAAGTACGCAAGGTCGCCTTTGATGTGCAGATTCGCTCGATAGAATCTGCTCTGGTACCAAATCGAACCCTGGGCCGGGTTGGTGTTCTCAAACGGATCGACGAGTTGCACCTGGGCCTGGGTTGGGGTGGTTTTGAAAGCCTTCTTGAACCGACGGCCGGTTTCACCCATCGTTTCGACATGGACCTTGCCCGCTTTCCTCAAAGCAGCCAGGGCTTCCATCTGAATGGGATAGCCTTCCTTCTGTTGATCCCAAGGGAAGGTGTTTTCTTGCCCCATCTGGCAGTAGCCGAATTGAAGCGTGGGTTCGGACTCGATCATTCGCAGAAACTCGCGGATGAAATGGAGTGACCGGCCCGAGGTCCATGCCGGTTCCATCGTGTCGGGCTCAGAAATCGTGCGTCCACTGGGAATCTTGAACGACCGTTCGTAGTAGTAGACCGGGTCTTGCCCCAGCATGCGGAGCATCGGAGTGTTGATCTGGTTCTTCGCGTCGAGTGCGGGGCTCCAGCAGTTGACTTTACTGGGGTAGTAACCGGCGATTGGGGACCCCCAAATCGTGAAGCCGTCAGTGGCAATCTGGTCGCGACAAACTGCGTATGCATCCACCCCGTACTTCTCGGAAAGGTGGCCCATGGTGAAGGAATCCAAATTCCAACTCGCAATCGACTTTGGATAGTGCCCCCAAATCTCCTTGAACTGAGTCATGGCGGTATCGGCCAGCTTGATCCGCTCGTCGTGGGTGTATCCGATGGTGAATGCGACGGGCGGAAGGTGATCCCACTCGTAGCCCGGCCGTCCTCGCCATTCGACTCCGGCGGCTTTGACGTGCTTCTCGTTCATCTCGAACCAAAAGCCGACTTCGTGGTCCTTCGCCATATGCTCTTTGAGGTACGGCACGAACGGACCGGAGACCAACGCGTCGAACTGCAAAAGCCAGGTCGCGGGCAGCTTATGCTTGAGAATGATCTCCATCTGACTGGTGATGGGCAGCATCATGTCCATCTTGAAACGCGGTTCGATTTCGCGGATGAAGTTGACGACGTTGATGCAACGAATGCCTCCTTTGTCGCCGCTCGATTGGATCGTGGTCATGAGAGGACTGACTCCTGCCGCGAGCGCGGTTTGGCCTGCGGCCTTAAGGACATCGCGACGGGAAAGCATAGGGGCGAGGATACCTTTAGGAAGCTGCTAGCCTCTAGCTTTTAGCTTCTAGCCAGCCGGACTAAGCAAGTGGAGCCAAGACTAACGCATGATTTTCCTCGCTGACAGCTAACGGCTAGCAGCTAATTCGATATCTTCAGAAGCTTACAACCGTGCCAAGGGATGTCTAAGTGCATGGTCGAGCCGCTTAAAGTGGTCGTTTCGCCCGTCCATAAGTTCGTGACTTTCGAGCCTTCTTTCGCCCCACCGGGACCAAGGTCGAAGTTCATGAGGAGAGACTTCTTCTCTTGATCGCCGCCTTTCTTGAATCCAAAGATGAACGGTTGAATGGTTCCGCCTTCGGTTTCCTTCATCGCGGTGTCATTCAGAGCGGCAAAACTCGAAAAGGAGATTGCGCCGGCAGGGAGGTCGAACACAACGATCGACGGAGCATGGGCAAAGATAGCCGTCGGCATGGCGACGCCCTGGACTGAGAGCGGTTTCTCACCCGGGGCGACCGACGTCGAAACCTTGCCGTAACCGACGTAAGAGAAAGTCCATTTGTCCTTCGCGAGGTGGAGCATGGTGCCATTTTCCAGCTCGATAGTAGGGTCGACCCACACTCCGTGATCCCACTGAAGGCCATCATTGCCATCGCCAAACACGAGCGCGACGGACGAGAAACCTTCGACATTTGCGATCACTTTGATGCCTTGATCCTGGGTTTCTCGGTTGATCAAGGGGTTCTCGGAAAGAAGCTCTCCACGGGAAAGATCGTATGGATCTTGCGAATTGAAAACGGCAACGTAATGATCCTTCGTTCGAGGGTCGTAAGCGGTCCAAGCAACGATGCCTTTTTCATCGTAGAACGGTTTGTTCTCGATGCTGTTCTGATTGAGGTTGATGACCTCGTCGTTGGTAATGAGCGACTCGGTGAACGGATCGATCTTCGTCATGTCCGCGCCTAACATGAGCGGAGACTTGGCGATGGCCCACAGCGACATCAGAGTCTGCTGTTCATCGGGCGTGAAATTAGTTTTTCGGGCGCCGAGCGCAAGTGTTCCCAGCGGAAGCATGTCGGCGTCGGGATACCGGCCAGAGACGAGGTACTTGTTCCAATTTCGAAGCCTCGCAAACTGCTCCTTCAGCGCGGGCCAGCTATCCCAAAAGTCGTCGCTGATTCGCCACATGTTTGCGTTCATCGAAACGTGCTGAGCGGCATCGAGGGGAGTCTCGCCGGGCGAAAGGCTGAGAACTATTGGACGCTTTGTCTTGTCGATGGCGTTTCGAATTGCTTGGATTTCAAGCTCGTTATCATGATATGGGCGACTCAGGTCGTCGACCTTTACAAAGTCGACGCCCCAATCGGCAATCTGCTTGAAGACGCTATCGTAATACTCTTGCGCGCCCTTCTTACTCATGTCCACGCCGTACATGTCGGAATTCCACGGGCAAATTCGCTGCTGGTCGGCGATCTCGGGCGCTTTGAAGCTGGTACCGAGAATCGGCAAGCCTTTGGCCACGGCTTGTCGGGGAATCCCACGCATGAGGTGGATGCCAAATTTAAGGCCTTTTTTATGAACATAGTCGGCGAGCGGCTTGAACCCTTTACCGCCCTTCGCCGAAGGGAAGCGGTTTTCGGCTGGAAGCAATCGCCCATTGGCATCCATAGTTAATACCGCGTTAGGGTTGTAATCGAATCCTTTGGCGTTTGGTTCGTACCACTGGATGTCCACAACGGCATACTGCCAGCCATGGGACTTTAGCTTTTGAGCCATGTAATCGACGTTGGCTTTGTATTGTTCTTCGGTAATCGTCGTACCGTAACAATCCCAACTATTCCATCCCATAGGGGGCTTCGGTGCCCACTTGATGAAGTCGGGAGATTTGAGTTTTTGAACCTGGGCAAGCAGCAAAAGAGTAGTCAAAATCATGGGTGGGATACCAAAGAGAATAGAGTACCTATATCATCTTTTTTGCATGCTCTCGAAAAAAAGTGAACATATATTCCCATTTTTGAATAACCATATCATATAATGCTTATAGCTCTGTTACCTGCCCTTTCTGGGCCTGCTCTGTGGGACCTGTCGAGTGGCTCGAAGCAAAGTGCCATCATCAACTTCACTATTCGAAGGAGAAATAATGAAAACTCGAAGAAGAGCGTTTACACTTATCGAACTCCTTGTTGTCATCGCGATCATTGCGATTTTGGCAGCAATATTGTTCCCAGTCTTTGCTCAGGCGAAAATCGCGGCGAAAAAGGCTTCTTGTCTTTCCAATCTTAAGCAGCACGCGTTGAGCTTTACCATGTATGCCTCGGACAACGATGATATGAGTGTCCGTCAGGGGTTAGATCCGGGTGGATGGATCTATTGGTTCGCAGGCTCGGGCAAGGACCTTGGCTTTATGGACCCGACCGAGTATCAGAACTGGGGTCGAGAAACCTATCCTTATGTCAAGAACCTCCAGATGTATGTGAGCCCTGGCGCTCCCAAAGATCCTGATCCCAACTATGGTTACCGCGACAAATCCGGTGCTGGAAATGGCAGCTACGCGGCTAACGGCGCGGTTCTCGGCATTAGCCTAACCTCGTTCAGCGACATCGCCAACACGATCTACCTTCAAAGCAAGAACACGACGACCCGCGAAGCGATCGTCCAGCCAACTCCGCTTTATCCGCTTGGCGCACCTTACATTGCGAACGGGATCGATATTAGCTGGGTCGGCGCAACGTTCGGCAAGGGCGGAAACTACGCCTGGGCCGACGGCCATGCCAAGTATCGAGATCGAACCGGCATCCAGTTCCGCAACTACGGAATCTATGGCACGGTTCATTGCCATCAACCAGGCTGTACCGACGTTCCCAACACGACGACTATGACAAATCCGCTTAACAACGGCAACTTCTGGGACACGTGGGGTACGGTCGACGTCAGCGCAATCTAACGCTTATTCTCCATAAGGATACAGTTGGAGGTCTCTTACGTCAGTAGGAGGCCTCTTTTACAGATAAGAACACCATGAAATCAAACAAGAGCATTCTTTTCGTTCTCCTAAGCCTTTGTTTAGGAGTGGTCCTCGCTGGGTGTGACCCGAATCCCGGCGGATTGAGCGACGAGCAAAAGCTGAAGGGAGCGCACGACGCCCGACAACAACAGATGGGGCAGCAAGCCGGTAACATGCCAATGAGCCGCGATGCTTTGCCTGGCGCCAACAACGGCAAATAGCCTTCGACTTGATTACAGTGCGCCTACAAGCTAAGCTTGTAGGCGCCTAATTTATGATGCTTGCAACGATCACGATCCTCAATGACGAACCTTACGGCACGATTTCGCCCCGGCTATACGGGCACTTTGCCGAGCACCTTGGGCGATGCTGCTACGATGGCTTGTTCATAGGTGCAGACCCGGAAATTCCCAATATCGATGGTTTTCGGTTGGACGTCATCGAAGCTTTGCGGGCAATGCCGACGCCTTTGCTGCGCTGGCCGGGGGGCTGTTACGCCGACCACTACCATTGGAAGGACGGGATCGGTTGCGATCGTCCGGTTCGTTTGGGGATGTCGTGCGGGCTCCAAGTGCTCGATACGAATGAGCTCGGAACGCACGAATTTCTCCATCTTTGCGAGTTGATCGGGGCCGAGCCTTACCTGGCGGGAAATGTCGGCTCTGGTTCGCCCGAAGAGCTTTGCCATTGGGTGGAATACTGTAACGCCGCCCTGCCTACAAGTCTTGTGAAACAGCGGCATGCCAACGGTCGCCAGGAGCCTTGGGGGGTGAAACTGTGGGGGATCGGCAACGAGAATTGGGGGTGCGGAGGCAATTACGACCCTGAAAGCTACGCCCTCGAGTACCGCCGATATTCGCTGATGACGCAGCACGTCGATCCATCGATCGAGATGGTTGCCTGTGGGCACGATACCGACTGGAACAAACGATGCATCGACAAGCTCCGCAACCACATGAACTTCGTGGACCATTATTCGATCCATCGGTATTGGATCAATGGTGGGCACGGCACCGAGTTTTCGGCCGATGACTATTACGCCTTGCTCGATGAGGCCGAAAAGACGGAGGACTTCATCACCGAGACCCGGGGCTTCCTGGAGGAGGCGTCGAATGGACGCAAGAAGGTTGGAATTGCCCTGGATGAGTGGGGTGTTTGGCATCCCGAAGCGCGAACCTGGGGTCCTGGACCAACCGCGAGTTCGAACGGGGATTACAGCCAAGCTTGCACGATGCGGGACGCGGTCGCGACGGCGGTTGGATTAGAGGTTTTCCATCGCCAATGCGACTCGCTCTCGATGGCGAACTTGGCTCAGATCACCAATGTGCTGCATGCGCCGATCATGACGGATGGCACTTCGATGTGGCTAACGCCGACCTACTACGCGCTGCAGATGCACAAAAGGCATATCGGACAAACGGCATGCCGTGTATCGGTCGATGGTTCGCCTTCGTTGCCGAACGGAACATCGGCAATCAGTGCGACGGCTTCGCCAGGCGGCGTGACGATCACGAATCGACACCTCACCGAAACCATCGAGGTGTCCTTGGCAGGAATCTACACGGACGGCACACTCTTGACCGCTTCGGCGGCGAATGCTCAGAATTCGGCTTCGTCGTCGCCGATCACGCCCCAACCGCTCACGGTCAGCCATGATGGAGGGCGGGTCAGAATTAAAATTCCGCCGTTTTCACTTGCAACTCTTAATCCTTAAACATCGAACTGATTTATGGCTAAATCAACTAAACTCAGAACTGGAAAATCGACACAATGAAGCGCGTCACACTTGGTGTAATCATCGGCAACCGGGGGTTCTTCCCGACTCACCTCTGCGAAGCGGGGCGAAAGGTTATTTTGCAGGTTTTGGAGGAGCAAGGATTCGACGTCGTTATCCTGCCCGAAAGCGCTCGACAATCGGGAACGGTCGAGTCGATTGGCGATGCACGCGCTTGTGCCGACCTGTTCAAGCAGAATCGCGAAAAAATCGATGGCATTCTGATCACGCTTCCGAACTTTGGCGAGGAAACCGGCATCGTAAACGCGCTGAAGTTTGCCGATCTCAACGTGCCGATCCTGGTTCACGCCTTTGGTGACGACGCCAAGCGAATGACGATTGCCGACCGCCGAGACAGCTTCTGCGGAAAGATGTCCTGTTGCAACAACCTACGGCAGTACGGCTTCAAATACAGTTTGACGACGCTTCACACCGTCGATCCCACCAACGATTCCTTCAAGAAAGACCTGCAGGATTTTGGCGCAGTTTGCCGAGTGGTGAAGGGTCTTCGCCGCGCTCGAATCGGCGCGATTGGCGCTCGTCCGGGTGCCTTTACGACAGTTCGATACAGCGAGAAGCTGTTTGAGGCTTCCGGAATCTCGGTTGCGACGCTCGACCTCTCCGAAGTCCTCGGTTGGGCCAATCGCCTGACCTCGGGAGACGTCTCGGTGAAGGATAAGATGGACGCGATTCGTGCCTACACCAATACCGACGGCATTCCGGCTGAGAGCCTGGATAAGATGGCCCGCCTTGGGGCGGCAATCGATACTTGGGCGAAAGACAACGAGATCGATGCGACGGCCATCCAGTGTTGGACCTCCCTGGAAGAGTTTTACGGCGTCGTTCCGTGCACGATCATGTCGATGATGTCGGACACCTTGCGCTCCAGCGCCTGCGAAACCGACGTCGCGGGAACCGTTTCGATGTACGCCATGCAGTTGGCTTCGGGCCGCCCTTCGGCGCTGCTCGACTGGAACAACAACTATGGTGGCGACCCCGACAAGGCGGTCGTCTTCCATTGTTCGAACCTTCCAAAGTCGGTGTTTGCCGATCAGAAGATGGACTACCAGGAGATCATTGCCGGCACGGTCGGAAAGGAGAACACGTACGGGACGATCGTCGGTCGAATGAAGTCGGGCGCGTTTACCTACTGCCGAGTCTCGACCGACGATACCTTCGGCGAGATCCAGGCCTATGTTGGCCAAGGCGAACTCACCAACGATGTCCTCAACACCTTCGGTGGATTTGGCGTCGTGAAGATTGATAACATGCAGAATCTGTTGAAGTTCATCTGCACGAACGGATTTGAGCACCATGTTGCGTTCAACCTCAGCGAAGTTGCGGGAGCGGTCGATGAGGCCCTGAGCAATTACATGGGTTGGGGCGTTTACCACCATGAGTGAGGCGAGATATACCCTCGGAGTTGACTACGGAACGAACAGCGTTCGGGCCTTGATCGTCGATGTTTCGAACGGAAACGAGATCGGCACCAGCGTTTGGAACTACGAGACCGGCAACGCCGGAGTCCACGAGGATGATAAAGACGTTCATCTGGCTCGCCAGAACCCGGCTGACTACCAGAAGGGATTCTATGAGGCAGTTAAAGGGGCTTTGGCCGATGCTGCCTCAGTTGGCGGTTTTAATGTATCCCAGGTGATTGGAATCGGAGTCGATACGACGGGCTCGACTCCTATTCCGGTTGATGCCGATGGTATTGCCCTGGCTTTGAAGCCGGAGTTTAAGGGCAATTTGCACGCGATGGCGTGGCTGTGGAAGGACCACACCGGCTACGCCGAGGCGGCGGAGATTACCGAGAAGGCGAAAGCGTTTCCTTATCTGAAGAAGTGCGGCGGGACGTACTCCTCCGAGTGGTTTTGGTCCAAGATTTTGCGCTGCAAGCGGGTCGCGCCCGATGTATTTGCCGCAGCCCACTCATGGGTGGAAATGCAGGACTACATTCCGGGCTGGCTAGTTGGGAAGTCGAAGCCATCGGATGTACCGCGCGGAATCTGTGCTGCTGGGCACAAAGCGATGTATCACACCGAATGGGGCGGCCTACCGTCCAAAGAGTTTCTATCGCTGTTAGACCCTGATTTGGCGTCCTTAAGGGATCGCCTTTATGACGATTGTTTGACTGCCGATCAGGTGGCCGGGCAATTGTTGCCTGAGCACGCCTCGGCGACCGGTTTGCCCGCAGGAATCCCCGTTTCGGTGGGTGCTTTCGACGCGCACCTCGGTGCGGTCGGAAGCGGAATCCGCGAAGGCACGATCGTGAAGATCATGGGCACAAGCACCTGCGACATTATGATCGGCGGATCGGATACGCCGGACATTCCGGGTGTATGTGGCATCGTTCCTGGTTCGGTCGTTCCGGGATTCATGGGCATCGAGGCGGGGCAGTCGGCAGTTGGCGATCTGTTCAACTGGTGCGTCGACAAACTGGGCTCGGGTTCACACGAAGACCTTTCCGTAGAAGCTTTGAAGCTAAAGCCAGGCGAAAGCGGATTGGTCGCCCTCGACTGGAACAACGGCAATCGAACGATTTTGGTTGATCCTCAGTTGACGGGATTGATCGTCGGACAGACTTTGCATACATCGGCGGGTGAGATTTACCGAGCTTTGATCGAGGCGACCGCATTTGGCGCGCGCAAGATCATCGAGCGGATCGAGGAATACGGCGTGCCGATCAAAGAAGTGGTCGTATGCGGCGGAATTGGCGAAAAGAGCGCGTTGGCCATGCAGATTTACAGCGACGTGTTCGGACGTCCGATTCGGATCAGCCGATCAGCGCAGACTTGCGCCTTGGGCTCGGCAGTGATGGCATCGGTGGCGGCGGGAGCGCATGGCTCGGTTTTGGAGGCGGCCAAGGCGATGACCGGATACAAGGATGTCGAATACCATCCCCACGAAGCCGCCGTTGGAGTTTATAACCGGTTGTATCAAATCTATACGGCTCTGCACGATGCCTTCGGCATGGCAGGAAATGCGGTCAACGTGAGCGGAGTGATGAAAGAGCTGTTAGAAATCCGGCGTGAGGTTGTGGGTTGAGCCTTCAGGTCCTTCGCGAGCAGGTTTGTTGGGCCAATCAGATGTTGCCGAAAGCTGGGCTGGTGACGATGCACTCGGGCAATGTCAGCGGTTACGATCCTGCGTCGGGCAAGGTGGTTATCAAGCCGAGCGGCATGGATTACGAGAAAATCACGCCTTCAAATTTGGTTGAAGTTGATCTTGCTACTGGTGAAATTGCTTCTGGACAGGCGAAGGCGAGCGTCGATCTTCCGCACCATCTGTATTTGTATCGCAACGATCCAACCCTGCGGTCAGTGGTGCATACGCATAGCAACTATGCGACCGCATTTGCGTCGGTTCACAAGTCGATCCCGTGCTGCTTGACGGCGATTTCGGATGAGTTTGGGGGCGAGATTCCGTGTGCGCCATACATCGATAACGAAGGGGACCATATCGGCGAGGGGATTTTGAAGTACCGTAGTCGCGGTCCTGCGATCCTGCTCGGAAACCATGGCGTGTTCACATGGGGAACATCGGTCGAGGGTGCTCTTAAGGCAGCGATCATGGTCGAGGATGTGGCGAAAACGGTGCATCTGGGAATGCAGTTGGGAACCGTGATTCCGATCGATCAGGACGAGGTCGACAAGTGGTGGAATCGGTACCACACGACGTACGGACAGTGAACTGTAGGCTTCAGGCTTCAGTTTGCAGGATTCAGAAAAGGTTGATTCTTAACTGAATCCTGAAGCCTGAAAGCTGAAGCCTAAGATCCCTCTGGTTGCTGCTGGGCTTTGCCCTTCTTATCGTAATATCGTTGCTTCATATCATCGAAGATGGTGTAAACCGCCGGGATGACGTAGAGCGTCAAGACCGTCGAGGTCGCCAAGCCGCCCATAACCGCTGTCGCCAGCGGAACATACAGTTCCGAGCCGGTACCGATACCGAGCGCAAGCGGGGCCATACCCAAGATCGCGCAAAGGGAAGTCATGAGAATTGGGCGTAGACGGGTTGGGCCAGCGGTCAGCAATGCCTCTTGCCTCTCCATACCTTTCGCACGTAGTTGGTTCGTGTAATCCACGAGCAAGATGCCGTTCTTGACCGAGATTCCTACGAGCATGAGCAATCCGATAAAGGCGGTAAGGCCAAACGAGCGATCCGTAAGGAACAAGGCAAGCACGAACCCGATCGCGCACAACGGAACCGAGAAGAGGACGACCAGAGGATACAAAAACGACTCGAACTGAGCGGCGAGAAGCATGTAAATCAGAGCGACGGCGAGGACCACGGCGAGGCCGAGGCCTCCGTACTCTCGTCCTTGTTGAAGCTGCTGCACTCCGAGCGAGTAATAGGTTCCTTCCGGCATCTCAACCTTCTTGAGAGCCTTCATAACATCTTCCTGAATGTCGCTCTGCGATCGTTCCTGAACGTTGCCGCCCACGCTAATCACGCGCTGGCGATTTTGGCGGGAAATCTGGTTGGGGCCGGTGCCGAGCGTCGCATCGGCGACTTGGCCGAGGAGGATCGTAACGCCGGCTTTCGAGGTAACAGGAAGATCGCGAAGCTGCTCGACGGTCTGCCGTTTGCTCTGCGGAACCTGAACGTAGATCGGATACTGGTAGCCCTTTTCTTGGAAGTAGCTTGAGAGTTTTCCGCTGGTCGCGCTGGAGATAACGCTTGCGACGTCGTTAAAGCTCAGCCCGAGCGTTGCCGCTTTATCCCGGTTAATCTGCATCTGGATTTCCGGCAAGGTGTCTTGCACGCTGATATCCACGTTCTGCAATCCCGGAATGTCGGTCATCGCGCGCTGGACAAGTCGGGCGGCAGCCGTAAGTTGCTCCATGTCCTGCCCGTAAACGTCGATTCCGAATCCAGTGTTGTTGCCCAACACCTGCTGAACCACGTCGAGCGGCGATACCTGAGCCCGGACGCCGGGCAGCACGGCAAGTTTGCCCTGGAGGCGCTTGATAACATCGGTAGTGGCGGCCTTACGCTTCGCCTTCAACAACACAGTGGCAGAGCCGTCGCTGGGGCTTCCTCCACCGCCACCACGGAGGCCGACATTCGCGCCTGCACCAGCGGCGACCGCTTCCACGTCGGGGTCGGCGAGAAGGATTTTCTCCATCTGCTTCACCAAGCCGTCCGTCACGGCGACCGGCGTTCCGACCGGCAAACGTAGACGAACGTTGAGGTTGCCGCTGTCGCTTTGCGGGAAGTTTTCTTTACCTACCAACGGCCACAGCAGGACCGCGCCGAGGACACTCAGCCCGCCGATGAAAAGCACCGCGTTGCGCTTTCGCAAGGTCCACTGCAAACCCCGTCGATAGGAGGCATCCAGCCGGTGGAGAATGCGCCCAGCCCAATCCATGAACTTTGTGATCGGGGTGATCTTCTTGTGTGGATGGTTCTCGGGGTCGGCTTCCTCCAACACCTCTTCCTCACTGACCATGCGTGAGGTGAGCATCGGGACGATACTGGTGGCGTCGAGCAGCGAGACGCCGAGCGAGAAGATGATGACCAACGCGAACTGGGTGAAGATCTGTCCCGACTGACCCTTGATGAGGAGCAGCGGAAGGAACACGATCATGATCGTGAACGTGGATGCAAAGACAGCAGAGAGAATTTCCTTCGTGCCTTCGATGGCGGCATCGACCCTGTTCTCGTGGCTACGCTCGATGTGTCGATAGATGTTTTCGAGCACGACAATAGCGTCATCGACGATAAGTCCCGAGGCGAGAGCCAATCCACTAAGCGAGATTGTATTGAGTGTGAAGCCGCAGAAATAGAGAAGGGTGAAGGTCGAGATGATCGAAATGGGAATCGACAGGGCGACGACGAACGTGCTCTTGAGGCTGCGGAGGAAGAAGGTTATGATGATGATGGCGAGAATCGCCCCGATGACCGCCGTGTTTTTGAGGTCATCGATGGAGTTCGTGATGAACTTCGCTTGGTTGTACATCTTGCCGAAGTGCAGCGACTTGTCGCGTGACTCGATGTCCTTGATAATCGCTTCGACGTTGTCACTGGTCTGCACCGTGTTAGCGTCGCTCTGCTTCGTGATCGTCATGATCAGAGCCGGCTTACCGTTGAGGCGCGTATACGACAGAATGTCCTGACTCGCATCACGGACGTTCGCAACTTCCTTAAGGGTTACGAGGGCGCCATTGAAGTTACTGATCGGCATGTTGCGCAGTTCGTTCAGCGATTTGAAGTAACCGATACTGCGGATGTTGTACTGTGTCTTGCCGGAGATGGCCACACCAGCGGGAAGGCTGATGTTTTCCTGGCTGATCTTGGACGACAGGTCCGAGATGGCGATGCCGCGAGACTTCAGTTTTTCGGGGTCGACTTCGACGATCACTGCGCGGTCCTGCCCACCCGAGATATTGACCGCGGCGACGCCGTCGGCAACCTCGATCTGCGGGCTGATCTCGTTGATCATCTTGGTGCGCAGTTTGATGAGGTCTTCGTCCGGACCGGTGATGCCGTACATCAGGATTGGCGTGGTCGATGGGTCGAACTTAAAGACTTGGGGCGGAGTGATGTTGGGATCGTTCGGGAATCGCCCGACTGCGCGCTGGACCATCTGCATGACGTCGATGGAAGCTTTGTCCACATCGACGCCGTAATTGAGCTGGACTCGTACGAAGGAGCTGCCTTGCGACGAGGTCGATGTGATCATGTAGAGCCCACGCAGCGAGCCTAATGCTTGCTCGACTGGCCGGGTGATCTGGGTTTCCATCTCCTCTGGAGAGGTATTGGGCCAACTGACCGAAACTGCGACGATCGGGATATCGATTCGAGGGAGCAGGTCGACAGGGAGTCGGAGAAGACAAATAAAGCCGAGGACGACGAGGCTGGCGATTCGCATCGTAACCGCCACCGGACGGGTGACGGCGAATTTAGCGAGGTTCACGGTTGCCTTGTCCCCTTTCC
>JADMIO011421295.1_pt1 | contig 24116 bp, 16 predicted proteins | sample 8958161 | NCBI WGS metagenome assembly JADMIO01 (sample SAMN16585339, study PRJNA669376) | soil metagenome | isolation source: Crop rotation soil | place: USA: Cullars Rotation, Alabama | collected 2011
GCGGCGGTTCTCTATACATGTTTTTTCATAGCGGCAAGACCGCCCCTAATTTAGCGATTGCCCTGCTTGGAAAAGTGGACCCCGAGGCCGTGAAATTCGCCACAGACATGAGCAAGTTCAAGGGCTACAAGGCCGGAGAAATTCGCAAGGGCGCGGTGTTCAGCGTGAAGTCCGACTTGGCGCGCATCGAGTGGGAAGATGGCACCGTGCTTTGGGCCCGCAAAGATTCGGCCATGAATGCGCTGGATGTCCGCTCCCTCGAGCTGACTCAGGGAACACTGTTTGTTCAGGTCGCTAAAAGCGCGGAGCCATTCACCATAAAGGTGCCCGAGGGCGCCGCGGTACAGGCGCTGGGCACGCGCTTCGAGGTCAGCGCGCTGGTGGACAAAGGCGTCCGCGTGCGTGTGGTCGAAGGCCATGTGCGGCGCGGGAGCGAAACGGAGGCGCGTGGCGGCGAAGAGATCAGCGCGGAGGGCAAAGTAAAAGCCTTCGATCCCCGCGAAGTGCTGATCGCCTGGAGCGACGTGCTCGAACCGCGCAGGAAATCGGACACTGGATTTGGCGCGGTGTTTATCGCTCCGTGGGGCCAGCTCGGGGGCGCGCCCGGCCATGGGGGGCAGTCTCCATTCGCCGGGCCCGCGGGCCTTGCGGCGAAGCAGTTCTTCCCATTTCCGCCGGCTGCGCCGGGGACGGCGGAAGAAACGCTTCAGCGCGTCCCGGCTGTCGCCGGCAACAACGGCCGCGTATTCGTTCCGCGCCGCGCGCCTGAGTTTGCCACGCAGCTTTTTATGCTCGACCTCTCCGCCGCGCAGCCCGCCTGGACGAATTGCGGCAAGGCGGTGGCTGGCAACGCGCAGAACGCCGCCGTCATCACGCCGCGCGGCCAGGTCGTCATGGGCACCACCGGCAACCAGGTTATGGCCTGGGATCCTGAGCGCGGCGAAACGGCCTGGAGCAAGGATCTGGGCTCATCCGTGTACGCGCTGGCCTCGTCGCACGACGGGCTGGTCTACTGCAGCACGCTGCAGCGCCTGGCGGTGTTGAATGGCGAAGGCGAGCAGATCAGCAAATTCGACAGTTTCGGAATCCAGGATCTGCAGGCGCCGGTGGCCGTGGCCCCTGATAATTCGGTGCTCGTGGTTTCACGGGCCGGCATGGCTGTCTGGCTTGCGCGCAGCGGCGACAAGTTCCAGATTCGCAAAGGCCCCATTGATTTGCAGGCGGCCAGCGAAGGCATCTATCTGCCGCCGGTGTGCCTCGATGCCGGCGGTTTTGCGATTGCCACCAATGGCGCGAGCGACGGCGGCGGCCGTTTGCTTGTGCTCGATGCGGAAGGGCAATTCAAGGAAACCGCCAAAGGTGTTTCCGGCTGGCCGCTGTCCACCGGCGCCTATGCCGAAGGCAATACTTTGCGCCTGGCGGATGGCCGGTCGGTGGCAATGCCCATCAAGAACGCCATTTCCGCGCTCGCCCAGGACGTTCAAGGCAACGTGTACGCGGCGGTGAAGGGCACCGTGTACCGCATCCCGAAATCCTATAAGGACGGCGACGCCGTGCGCGAATTCGCCGCCGTCAAACAAGGCGAAGTCGTCCGCGGCGGCATCGCCATCGCCATGAACCGTTTGATCGTGACGACGACGGAAGGCGTGCAGCTATTTGAATGAACAGCCGCTTTTGGCTCACAGGAACCAGCGATTCTGGTCTGGCGGTTTGATTTCTCCCCCCGCTCGGTTACTTGTTCTTCTTCTCCTCCTCCCGCTCCACTTCTCCATGCACGCCAAACAGCAATCCATAAATCACGCGGACCTGCGTGACCTGGACCAGGAAGCGGCCCACACTGAAGGGCGGGACTTCGCGCAGTTCGCGGATGGCCGGCAGGAAATAAAAGCAGGCCGCCAGCCGTATGAGTGCGGAAAAAATCAGCACCCACAGAAAATTGGAACGCAAACTAATGCCGAAGACTTCGTGCGGCATGATCTTGATCAGTTCGCTCCCGGCCAGCGAGCCGGCGAATACGCCTACGCCCACGAGGATATTGAAATAGGCCATGCAACGCACGCGCTTGGGCGGTGACACGGCTTCCAGAATGTAATTAAACGAGCTCAGACTGAAGCCCGTCCAGAAAACCGTGCCGACCATCTGGACCAGCACGAGCGCCGTGAAATCGGTGGTCAAGAGCCAGCCCACCGGCACGAAACTGATCAGGAAGGTGCAGTACTGCATCGTCCGCTTGTTGCCAAAGCGGTCCGAAAAGCGTCCCCAGCCGACGATGGTTACGATAGACGAAATCGTGGCGCCGGCGCTCATGGCCACCCACTGCCAGGGTTCGAAATGCAGGTCGTGGGTGCAATAGGGCAGGAAGTAGGGCCCCGCCACGTACGCGCCGAAATGCAGCACGGTCGTGGCGATGACAAATTTCACGAAATTAGATTCGCGCGCGCGGCGGATGAATTGCCAGAACGTGAAGACCGCTTCCGGGCTGGCGTGGTAGGGCGGGTCTTCCATGGTGCGGACGATGCCAATGGAAATGGCGCGCGCGAAGAAGGAAGCCGCGAAGCATCCCGCGAAGACCATGCCTGCCTCCGCGCTGCGTCCCGCATAAAAAAGCGCGATCCCGACGCTCACTTGGACAATCAGCGCCACCAGCGTGGGCGCGCGCGTCAGGCGCGCGAAGTACGTGCCGCGTTGTTCCTGTGGGATCAGGTCGCTGATGAGGCTGTTCCACACCGGCATGGCCAGGTGCGAGGTAATGAAATAAAGCGTGATGCAGCCGAGGAATACGCCCAGCTCTGGAGACAGGGTGCTCCATGCGCCCTGCGGTTTCTGAGGTTCCGCCCAGAATGGAATAGTGGCCAGGGGAATGAAGCACAGCATCTGGATGGTGATGGGCGCAAGAATGAGCGCCATGCGCTTCTTGCGCTTATCCAGCAGATGAGCGGCCGTGACTTGCGCCAGCGGGCCCAGCAGGCTGGGGATGCCCGCCAGCAAACCATAGAAAAAAGTCGGCGCGCCCAGGTGGTTGGCGAAGAGGCCAAAGGAGGCTTCGCCCGCGCCAAACATGATGGCCCAGAAAAGGCTTTGCCGGTATGCGGCGCGCAAACCACGGCCGGCACTGGGGTCGTTGGAACGCAAGACTTGTGAAACCGTCGGCTGGAAGGGCTGTTCAAGGCGCTGGGTCTGCTTGGTACTCATCGAGCAAGGCCACTCGGACCCGGGCGTAGCGGCACGGACAGCGGGAATATTGTGGAGCAGGGGAGGGCGTTGTCTAATGAAAAGAAGCCGGAGAATGGCGCGGAAAGGCTGTTCTTTGGTTTTGGCTGAGATTCCACCATTGAATAAAGGTGTAAATGAATTTGGGGTTCAACAGTAATACTGCGGAATAGTCGGAGCAACTATCTCGTAGACAAATGCCAGCACTTACACGCCAACGCTCAGCCGCCGCGCGAACTTCTCCGGCAGGCCGTTATCAATGATGGCGCGCTGCGCCTTGGGGATGTCGTAGGGTTTGCGGATATAAGTCATCGTCCAGTGGTCGGCGTCGAAGATGCCGAAACTCGCCAGCGGACACTTGTCGCGCGGCTGGCCCACTGAACCCGGGTTGATCAGATAGATATCGTTGCGGTCAAGCTGGAAGCTCTTGGTTTCGCGCAAATCGGTGATGACGGCCTTCGTGCCGATCAGCATCGGGATGTGCGTGTGGCCGAAGAAGCAGATCTTCATGCCCGTGAAATCGTTGTTCATGCAATGCAGGTTCTTGGAGATTTCCTGCGGCGTGAGGATGTACGCGTCGCGTTCGACCAGCGAGCCGTGGACCATGATGAAGGTTTCGTCCACGGTCAGGCCTTGCGGAAGCTGCTTTAAATAACGCGCGTTCGAAGGGCTGATGTTGTCCGCGGTCCATTCCAGCACCTTGGTCGCGGTCTTTCTCATGCGCGGGTCTTTGTCGCCGATAACCTGCCGGTCGTGGTTGCCCGCGATGCAGTACACGTTGGGTTTGTCTTTAATCGCCTGAATGCATTCAAAAGGTTCGGCGCCGTAACCGACGAGATCGCCGAGGCACAGGATCTTGTCCACGCCGGCCATGCTCAAATAATCCAGCGCCACCTTGAGGGCGGTATAGTTCGCGTGGATATCGGAGATAAGGCCGTATTTGCTCGAAAGCGGCATTGAGCACTGATCCTGTTACCCAAAGAAGGCAGGATTATCCCGAACTTGGCTGTTCCCGCAAGGTCAATCTAAGGCGGTCCTTAAATCTGGCTGTGCAACACGAATTGCAGCACACGGTCTTTGTCTTCGTTGGCGATCTCGTTGAAAATCAAGCCGAACGCCGCGCGCTGCGATTTTTCTTCCACCGTTTCAAGCCACGCCGCCCGGCATAACGCCTTGACGGGCAAAGGGATTTGCGGCAATTGCAAACTCACCGCGACGATCATGCGGCTCATCAGCAACGGGCTGATCCAGCCCAAATTCGGCAGCCGGCCAATCAGCAGCAGTCCGCCCTGGGAAATGTTGCGGCTGTACCCGGTATGCAATTCCTGGGCTACGGACATGCGCGGGTCCAGCGGCACAAACTTGTATGAAACAGGCACATCCACGTTGACGCGGATGAACTGCCTGCGTTCGGACCCGTCGCCGGCCATGGAATAGCCCCCTGCGCCCGAATGTTTTCGCGCATGTCGAGGAAAACGCGAAACACATCTGGTGCAATCAGTCAACGTAACCGGGATTCCAACACCTGCAAGCGCGTCTCGAATTCGCAGGACAGGTGTCTCGCCTGTCCATGGCGCGAACGCGTTCGCGCCACTGCCGGTGCTTGAGCGAAACCCGTTAATACGCTATGAGGTTAACCTCTGCCAATACAGGAGCGCCCATGCCTCAATACGTGCTGAAAATCCTGCTCGACTTCGAAGCGCGCGACGACCTGGACGCGCGCCAAGCCGCCGTGCGTACGGTAGAACAACTCGGTGCGGCCGCGAAGCAAGCGCGCGAAATCGTGCTGCACTCGCAGGTTGATCACAAGTCCATCCGCATGAATGCCGACGGGACGTTCCAAGGGCAGTGGAACAAGGGCGGTCCGTCGGCGCTTCCTGGCGTAAAGGGGTGACTGGCTCGTGGCTCTTGGCAGTAACGACCTCGGGCAACAGCAAATAGCCTCGACTTTTGCCACGAGCCAAGAGCTACGAGCCGCCGTTACATTTTGGTTGACGATTTTCGGCCTTAACGCCGTCCAATCGAAAATCGCAACTCGAAAAATCTAGAATGGAAACCGGTTCCCGCGTGGCTGACGCCTCCATCTCTTCCGCAGCGCCGCTGGAATCCCACTGGACGCGCGGGCGCACGGTTGCGGCGTCCGCGGCGCTACTGGCCATATACGGCTTCTTTTCTTGTTACCATCTCTCCGACATCCCGCTGCTTGACCCGGACGAACCGCGCTACGCCGCGGCCGGCCGGACCATGGCGCAAGGCGGTTCATGGCTGATCCCGGAATTCAACGGCGAGCCGCGCATCAATAAGCCGCCGCTGTTTTACTGGCTGGTGGCCCTGAGCGACCTGGTGTGCGGGGGCGCCAGCGAAGTCAGCGCGCGCCTGCCTTCGATTGTGATGGGCCTCGCGATGCTGGCCATGACCGTCTGGGCCGGCGCGCGGCTGTACGGTCCCGCCACGGGTTTTTTAGCGGGAATAATACTAGCCACGTCTCCGCTTTTTATCGCGCTTAGCCGGGGCTGCGTAACCGACCAGACTTTTTCAACGCTGCTTTCGGCGGCGCTATTTTGCTACCTGCTTGGATTGGCGGGTGCGTGGCCGGGCGTGGAAGTGCGAGCAAGCGGAGCAGGCGGCTGGCCTTTTGCGTCCTGGCAACTGGCGACCGGTGCGCTTGCCGGAACCGCGTTCATGACCAAGGGAACCGCGACACTGCTGGTGCTGATTATTCCCCTGTTATTTTTTGGCGTTTTTTGCCGAAATGGCTTGCGGGCATGGTGGCATGGAAAAGGGTGGGGCTTGCCCATGCTCCTGGCCGCGGCGCTCGCGGCATGGTGGTATGTTGTTCTTTATCTCAATGCGGGACATGACCATTTTGTAAATCTTCTGAAGGTTGAAATCGTCAATCGCCTCAGCGGCAAAATGCACGAGGAACCGCCGGTATATTTTCTTTACACCTTGCCGGCCATTTTCTTTCCGTGGTCGGTAACGATGCTTCCCGCCATGTGGGTGGCATGGCGCCGCGTGGATTTGAATGGGCCGCGAGGTGGAATGGGCGGCGGCGGCGACGTCACGCTCGGGGTGAAAGCCGTCGCCGATGCATTTCTGGTTGCCTGGGTTCTTGGCGTGGTGGTGTTCTTCAGCATTCCCGGCGCCAAACTCGCTTCTTACGTGCTGCCGGCCTTCCCGGCGCTGGCGTTGCTGGCCGCGCGTTTCATGTTGAGATTGAAAAGCGCGGATGAACCGCTTTCCGCGCGGGTGCGCTACGCGACCCTCATTCTCCCCGTTGTGCTCGCCATAGGCGCCGGTCTTTTTCTCATGGGCGCGTTTGGCCTGAAAAAAGACGTTCAGAATACGCTCAATGACGTGCCCATTCCGCAATGGGCGATTGCGCTGCTGGTGGCCGCCGCCACGGTGGTCCCCTGGTTTTTGCTGATGGTCACGCGCCGCCCGGCGTTGACCGTGGGGCTGCTGGTTTGTTTCCTCGTGGGTCTGACCGTGATTGCCCTGCCGCGCGGACTTGACCCGATCAACCGGCGTTCGAGCAAGCAGTTGGCGCTTAAAGTTTTCGACGAGGCACAGCAGGTGGCGCGCTGCGTGTCCTTGGGCAGCGACGAAGAAAGCCTGGTGTACTACCTCAACCGGCCGGTAAAGGAGGCGCGCCGGCCGGACCCGCTCAAGAATGAAACATACTCCGACGTGATCCGCGAAACGGTTGCATTGGAACCGCCGGGCAAGCTTTTGATGTTCGTACATCAACGTTATTTTCAATTGTGGATGAAAGACCAGCCGCCTGAAGGCACGCGGGAAGTGACGCGCAACCAGCACATCGTTGTGCTGTTGAATGCTCCGCCGTAAACGGATGCGGCAGCAGGCGCTCCTGGTCGCGTACTTCCCATTATTCCCCGGCGTCACCCGCCGAGTCTTCCGCAGGACTGCGCAATCAACGCGGCTGTTTGTTGCTTGTCTGGTTCCCGGTTCTTGTTATTTGAAGTTTTGCCGTGCGGAGGACACCGTCATGCCTGCTAAAAAAGATTTTCTTGACCAGACCATCGAACATCTTGATATCAAGCGCCACAACACCGTGCCTGTCGTGGATGCCATGGCCAAAATGTCCTATAGCGCCCGCGATCTTGCGCGCGCGGCGCAGATTTATGACCGGATGGTCGCCGACAAAGATTGTGGCATCATCCTGTGCCTGGCCGGCTCGCTGATCAACGCGGGGCTTAAACAGATTTTCGTGGACCTGATCCGCCATCACATGGTGGACGCGATCGTCAGCACCGGCGCGAACATGGTGGACCAGGACTTTTTTGAAGGCCTGGGTTTCAAGCATTATGTGGCTGCCGAGCGACTCAAATCGGGGTTGGAAGACGGGACCTTGCGCGAACTCCATATCGACCGCATTTACGACACACTGATTGACGAAGACGAACTGCGCAAATGCGACGACACGGTATGTGAAATCGCCGATGCGCTGGAACCGCGCCCGTACAGTTCGCGCGAATTCCTGCGTGAAATGGGCGCGTACCTTGACCGCAACCACTCTAAAATCGACGGCATCGTGCTGGAATGTTTCCGCAGGGAAGTCCCGATTTTCTGCCCGGCGTTCAGCGATTGTTCGGCGGGCTTCGGCCTGGTGGCGCATCAGCACGCCCGGCATGGCGGCCCGATGGTCACGCTGGACAGCGCGCGCGATTTCTACGAATTGACGCAGCTAAAAATCAAGAACCCCGTCAGCGGCCTGTTCATGATCGGCGGCGGCGTGCCGAAGAATTTCGCGCAGGACATCGTTGTCGCAGCGGACATTCTCGGCCACGAAGCGGCCATGCACAAATACGCGGTGCAGATCACCGTCGCCGACGTGCGCGACGGCGCGCTTTCCGGCAGCACGCTGAAGGAAGCTCATTCGTGGGGCAAGGTGGACGTGAGTTACGAACAGATGGTCTACAGCGAAGCGACCATCGCCCTCCCGCTGATCGCCGGTTATGCGTATCACAAGGGATGCTGGAAAACGCGCCATGGCCGGCGCTGGAACAGTGTGTTTGAGTCTTGTGTGGTTAAGCAAACCAATTGAGCTTAGTTGTGCTGTTGGCTTTATCGTTGAACTTTGACTTTTACCGTTTGTTCCGAAGGAGCCTGTGGGAATAGCCAGGGGCGGAGCGTAGCGAAGCCCCTGAAATGATGTTCCCGAAAAGGACCAGCCCCGAACGGGGCGCGCGAAAACCCCGCGCTCTTGGCTATTTTTGCGCGGCCCTTCCGGCTCTGTATTTTGGCGTTTACGGATTTGTTCGCCATGCCGAAGCCAAGAGCTGCGAGCCAGAGCCATAGCTCCCTATTGACTAATAAGTAACAATTATTATCATAACTGTTACATTTTGGAGGTGTACGGTATGCGCGTGAAGACGAGCCCAACGGATGCCGCCACACTCATGGAAGTCGAGCACGCCGGTTTGCGCTTCCGCAACCCGTTCATGGTGGGTTCGGGTCCCACCAGCAAAACGGTGGCGCAGCTTGTGGACGCCGAACGCTGCGGGTGGGGTGCGACCTCCATTAAGCTCGTGATTGACCCGCCGCCGTACATCAACAAGGAGCCTCGGTACCGCTGGTTCGAGAAAGAACAGTTCCACATCTTCACAAGCGAGAAGCGCCTGAACCTGGACGAAGGTCTGCGGCTCACCGAGGGCGGCCGCAAGCACACGAAGGAAATCATCATCCTTGCCAACATTACGTACTCGGGTTCGGACGCCGAAGGCTGGGTGGAGATGGGCCGCAAGTTCGAGGCGGCCGGTGCGCACGCGCTGGAACTCAATATGTGCTGCCCGAACATGAGCTTCAACCTGGACATCGCCGCCGAGGACGGCACGAAGCGGCCGTGCAGCGGCGCGTCGCTCGGCCAGCACCCGGAAGCCGTCGCGCACATCACGCGGGAAGTGATGAAGGGCGTGCGCATTCCCGTTTTCGTGAAGCTGACCGGAGAAGGCGGCAGCGCGCCGAAAGTCGCCAAACCCACGATCACGACCGGCTGCGCTGGCATCGGCAACGGCGGCACGCGCCTCGGCGTCCCGCCGATTGACCTCTACGATCTCAAAAAAAATCTCTACGGCCTGCAGGACGAAGTCAGCATGGGCTGTTACTCCGGCCCATGGATGCGCCCGCTGGCGCTGCGCGATGTCTACGAGATCCGCAAAACCATCGGCGCGGAAGGCACGATCATCGGCTTTGGCGGCGTGCATAACTGGAAGAGCGCCGCGGAAATGTTCCTCGTCGGCGCGGACTTCATCGGCATCTGCACCGAAACGATGGTCCGCGGCTTCGGGTTTCTGCCGGAGCTGATTAAGGGCCTCAAGCGCTACATGAAGGACGTGGGCTTCTCGCACCATCGCGAAATGCGCGACATCCTCGTGCGCGAGATCGTCACGGCCGACCGCGTTACCATCCGCGACGGCCTTGCCGTCATAGACGAAGAAAAGTGCATCGGCTGCCGCAAGTGCGAACTGCCCGCGCATTGCTATGCCATCACGATGGAAGACCGCGGCGCCGAAGAACTCGCCGCTGCCAAAACAGCCGGCCGCAAGCTCAGCCGCCAGGTGGCGAAGCTGGAAGGCGCGGATTGCTGCGCCTGCAACACCTGCATTGACGTCTGCCCCGTGCCGGAATGCATCACGCTGGCCAAGGGCGATTACCACCGCGAAAAGTATAATTCACCGCTGATTGCCAGCGAACTCGACCGCAAACACGGGTATGCCGAAGCCGACATGCCGCCAGCCGTAGCCAGTTTTGTGACGGACGGCGGCGCGAAGGCCGCACGGCTCGGCATGCCGGGAACCTTCTCCGCGGACCTGTTGCAGGACGCGCCGAAGGTGGCCTATGTGACGCAAGGCGGTAACGACCATGCGCAGGCGTGTGCGCCAGCGCCGGTCATTTCCGTGGGCGGCGCTTCGTGAGCTACGGAGATGGCGCCAGCGTCTTGCCTTCCGCCCATTCCGCGGAAAAGCGCAGCCGTCGCGGCTCCTGGCGGGGTGCTTGAAGGGTTTGCACGGCTAGCCGGCTCAGACCGTAAAAATCGATGCGTGGACCGCTCAGGACCGGCATGGGCGGGCGCGCCTTTTCCTGAAAACCTACGACACTCAAATCGCGCGGAACTTCAAGGCCGCGTAGCCGTGCAGCCTTGATGATCCAGCCGGCACAGGCGACGTTAGAAGCCAGAGCCGCAGTGAAGCGCGGCGCGGCTTCGAAAAAGCCGGCGGCGCTGGATTGCTTGGCGCCTTGATCGACCACGCTGAATGCCTGGCCGCTGACGCCGCGAATGCCGCACGTCCGCAGCGCGCGCTGAAAACCTTGCAGGCGCTCGCGCGAATCCCAGTCCACATCGGAAAGCTGCAGCGACACGAAGCGCAGGAACGCAATGCGGCGATGGCCCAATTCCAGAAGTCGCATCGTTGCATCGAAGGCGGCGTTGGGATTGTCCACGCTGACGGAGTGCAGCTTGAGTTCGCCGCCGGGCTTGTCCAGCAGCACCACGGGGAAGGGCACTTTCTCATAGCGCCGCAGCAAGGCGGGTTTGAAATGACCCCAGAGAACAACGCCGCGCAAGGGCAGGCCCAGTAATTCAGCAGGCAGGCGTTCCTGAAGTTCGCGCTCGCAGGCCACCAGCACCGTCGCATTCAGGTCGCCCGCGCCGTGAAAAATGCCGCGCTGCGCATCTATTTGATACGGGTACAGAAAGAAACGCGGCATCGGATAGCTGATCAGTTCCAGGATTACGTTGCCGGCGAATGACGCCGCGCTGCCGGCTGCCTTGGCGACCAGGCGGCGCTGGGCATTCAGCGCGAGCAGCCCTTCTTGCTTTAGCATTCCCAGCGCCAGTCCGACTGCGCGCTGGCCGGCGCCATGCCGCGCGGCCAGTGTGCGCAGCGGCGGGATGACCGTGCCGGCCGGCCATTCGCCGCGCGCCAAGTGTTCCCTGAAGACCTCCGCTAGGCGCCGGTGGGCGGCCTGTGGGCTGACGGGCCTTCCACGTTTCCCTTGGTCTTTACTTTGTACCGAATCGTTCTCGCCTTGCATAGAACTTAGTGTAGCAAAAGGTAGCAGTAATTCAAATCCCAGGCCCCTTTTCTGCGGGCAAATCGTATTCTTGATGAGCACGCGAGCCGTTCCCAGTCCCGCTAACCAGGAGCCAACGCACCATGGATGCACGAACTCTTCGCACGCTGCTTTATCTTGGAACGCTTGCCGCGAGTATGTGCGCCAGCCTTGTGCATGCGGCGACGCCCGTGGTTACCGTGGCTAACAACGGAAACAGCCTGGGGCGTTATGACGTGTACGAAATCACCATGACGCACAGCGGCACGTACGCCAATCCGTGGGAAGACATCGTGATCGCCGCCGCCTTTACGTCACCGACGGCCAAAACGTACACCGCCGGCGGTTTTTATTACGACACGAACACTTGGAAGCTGCGCTTTGCACCGATGGAAACCGGGAATTGGACCTGGACGTGTAGCTTCAATAATGGGGCCGGGATCTTTACAGCGAACGGAGCGTTTACCTGCACGGCGTCTTCAAACACCGGGTTTATGCGCATCCATCCCGGTAATCCGACGCGCTTTATGACGGAGGGCAACGGCAGGGCTTTTTATCCGCTCGGTTTCAACCGCGGAATGCCGGGGCCGACTTCAGGCCTTGCAACTCTGGCGAACTCGCTTTTCAGCACGGACTCTTACAACCAGGGAATCCCCTTGAATGAGTATTTCAAGATGCACACCGCCGCTGGCTATAATATTTTTCGGACGATGAACCTGGGCAACGGTTTCCACACGCTGACATTCAACGGTTTCAATGTGAATGGGACAGGAAAAAATAATTACGATAACAAGCAATGCAAAATGGCGGATGAACTCATGGTGGCCCTGCACGCGGCCGGCATGAAATGCCAAATGGTTTTCTACGCCGCACCGCAAGGCAGCATGCCGGGTTTCGACCTGTCGAATGCCATGGTGCGGCAGGCCTGTCTGAACCTTCACAAGTACACGATAGACCGCTTCGGCGCTTATATGGACATCTGGGAATTGATGAACGAACAGAACGCCGTGCCTCAAAATTACCTGGATACAGTGACGAATTATGTCAAAGGATATGATCCTTACCGGCACCTGGTCACGATCAGCTACGATCAGCCGCAGCTCAATCAGTCAGCCCTCGACCTCTCCGCGCCGCACGTGTACCAGAGCATCGAGACGTTGAACCTCGATTACGGCGTGGCCTATTACATCCACTATTATCAGAACCAGAATGCCAATAAGCCCGTGCTGTATGGCGAAAGCGGGCACGGACCTCCCTACAGCGCCTACGATCCCGAACGTTACCGCATCATGATCTGGACGGCTTTCTTCACCGAAGGCGGACTTATTTTCTGGAATGGCGGGCCAAAGTCCCTGTTCTGGCCTGGAACGGGCGGCATTGCCAACCAGTACATCGGCGAAGAAGAACGCACTCTGACCAACATTCTGACGGCTTTTGTTTCCGATTTCGATGCCTCGGCGCGCCCCATTTCCTTCACGGTAAGCCCATTTGTTTCCAATTTCTGGGGAGGCACTCCGCTGCGCGGCTATGGGTTGGGCAATGCGAACGAAGTCGGCATCTATTTCCTGCACAGCAGCGAACACGATACATTGTTGAGCGGAGCGACGGTTACGCTGAATGTGCCCGCCAATAACATGCAGGGCGAATGGCTCGAACCCAATACCGGGCGCGTGCTTCAAACCTTCACGGTCAACAGCGGTTCACGTACGCTCAACCTTCCGTCTTTCAAATGCGATGTCGTCTTGCGCCTGCGCCGCGCGCCCGCCACGCCCCTGCCGGTGCTGCAATTCGAAGTCCCCAGCTACCGCATTGCCGAAAGCGGCGGGTCGCTTTGCATGCAGGTCACGCGCATGGGTGCTTCCGCGGGCGCGGTGAGCGTGGATTTCGCAACGGCCGACGGCGTGGCCAAAGCGGGCAGCGATTACAGCGCCGTCAGCGGCACCCTGACGTGGGCCGACGGTGACATGGCTCCCAAAACCATTCAAGTGCCCATCCTGGATGACAACGCGCTGGAAATAGATCGCGATTTCAGCGTGATGCTGTCCAATGCGGCCGGCGGCGCTGTGATTGGAGCCAACAGCCGCGCGCTCGGTGCTATCCTGAATGATGATCTGAATGAAGTGGCGTTCGCTTCACCGAGTTACACGCTTGCTGAGAATGCGGGCACGGTAACGATTGCAGTGAATCGCACGGGAAACGGCGTTGGTCCCGCATCCATTTGTGTCTGGACCCGCCCCGGCGGCACGGCCGTTGCCGGGGCCGATTATGTGGCCATCTCCAATGCCGCGCCGGTGACTCTGAATTGGTCGGACGGCGATATGTCCCTCAAGACCTTTACCGTGACCATTCTCAACGACACAACCGCCGAAGGAAACAAATTCTTTGTCGTTGAATTGTTCAAACCAGGCCCGGGAACGAGCTCTGGCGCCTTTTACAGGGCGTGGATCACGATCCTTGATGACGATAGTCCCGGTGCGGGAGTACTCCAGTTCACCGGCTATACCAGTGTGACCCAGGTTGCGTTCGGTACTCCGTGCGCCTACTACTCCGCCGCTGAAAATGCCGGCTCCTTGAGCCTGGCCGTGCAACGCATTGGCGGAGCCAAGGGAGCCATTTCCGTGCCCTATACGGTAAGCACAGCAGGCACGGCCATTGCCGGCTCAGACTTCGTCGCGGCGTCCGGTACGCTTTCCTGGGCCGATAACGACAGTTCGAACAAAGCGCTCAGCATTTCGATCGGCAACGATGCGCTGCACGAATCCCATGAAAACATCTGGATTACGTTGGGCACCCCCACCGGCGGCGCGACGCTTGGCGCGCCCGATAATGCCATCGTGCGGATCTGGGATGACGACAACCAGCCGCCAGTGGTTAACTTCACCAGTCCGGCCAACAATGCGTCATTCGCGGCCAATGCAACCATCGCGCTTGCGGCAACGGCCTCCGACATCGACGGGAGCATTCAGAAAGTCGAGTTCTATCAAGGCTCAATTTGCCTGGGCGAAGCCTGCGCGAGCCCCTACGCCATCACGTGGAACAATGCGCCTTCGGGAAGCTACACACTGACCGCCAAGGCCACAGACGATACGGGCAGGACCACGGCATCTTCGCCTCTGAACATCACTGTGACGATCGCCAACCAGCCGCCGCAAATGACATCGTCGCCGACAGCCGCGCCCGATCCCACGCGTTTGAAGTGATGATAGATATAGGAGTCCATCGTCTGGACGGAAGGACTCATAGTTCCAGCCGAGTGGAGAGTGGGATGATATGGGGCGCGCCTTGGGAAATGATGCATATCCCCAGGTCTTTTCTCCCAGTGGTGATTGAAAGCCCGGGAACCTTCCCTGGCGCGCGTGCGAACAGCGCAGCGAAAGTAACAGAAGTGATGTCTCGCCCCTGCGTGCACCAGCGGACCATCGTCGCGCCTTTGCCCGGCGTGGTCGGCGCATCCTGGGCTGTGCAAAGCTGACAGGGGTTATCGGATGCGAAGACGGCGTGCATCCGCGCGCGCTTGCCGCGCAATTCTACGGATTCTTTGCGCACCCTGGCAGGCACAAACGTGTGAAAACGGGTTTCCATGCGCGCCGGGAATCTGGTTTCGATGCGATCCACGATCAGGACCGCATGGGCGCCCAGCAACAGAAGCAGCCGGCCGCAGAACAACGCCGCGCCGCCGTCGCGGCTTTTCCCCATCGCTTCCGTCGCATCAATCCGAATGCCATGCAGTTTGCCGTGTTTAATCAGCGTTGTCTTTACGGTCGCATCACCCGCGATGCCGACGCCGTTGATGAGAATCGTGTTCTTGCTCGCTGGCAGGGTCTCAAAAAGCTCGAAGCGCCGCGCGCTGAACGTCGAATCCAGGTACTCCTCGATCCCGATATTGTGAACCATCTTTTCGCCGCCTGCCATGAGGTGAAAGCTCAGCAAGTCGCGATGGCTGTGCGGGACCTTGGTCGTTCCTCCACGAAGGGAAACGTACAAATTCGGGTTCGGCCAGCGGTCGGCCAGGATGCCCCAGTCAAGGCCGCGATAAAGGCGTGCCACGGGCAGCCCTTGTCGTTGGCTGCCCGTGCCGGTAAGGGAACGAACGGCACCTAACCCCCCGGCCCCCTTCCCTGTGAGGGAAGGGGGAGCTTCGTGCCTGCGATTGCCGCCTCCGGCGGGCAGGGACGCCCGCCCCACCAGCTTTGCGGGCAGGGATGCCCGGCCCGCTGTGTTGCGCGGATGAAAGACCAGCAACTCCGCGGCGTCGGGCCAGACATCGGACATGCTATCGGCATTCGTCAGCGCTTCGTCCAGCAACGGCAGCAGGTCCTTGCAATTCAGGCGTTCAGCAGCGGCATAGTGGAATGGCAGCGGCGACCAGCGGTTGACGTCGCCGAAGCTGCAGGGGACTCCGCCGGGGCAAAAATCCAGCGGGAAGTAAAGAGTGGCCTTTGTTTCCGCCAGCTTCATCAACGGATGTACGCGGCCGGTCGCGTGCTCGTGGCTGAGCAGGTACATAAAGGCATAACGCATCCCATAGTTCCAGTAACCGATGCCTTCGGGCCAGCCGCCGCCGGACGTTTTCAGATAACGCATGAAAGGCACGATGCTCGCTTCCGCGCGGCGCAGGACCTCGCGCGCCTCGGGGGCATCTTCATACATGGACAACGCCAGCATTCCCGCGCCGCCCGCGCAGACGGTGTTCCAGTTGGTGTCGGGTTTGCCGAACCACCACGAAGGCTTCTGCTTCTGGGTATTTTTGAGGAACGGAATCAGCGCGCGGCGGCGAGCGATGTGCACGCAGCGCGCGCGCTCTTCTTTCGATAGCGCGAAGTAGAGCCAATCATAAGCCATGGCCAGCGTGGCGCTGTTTTCCCCATAGCTCAGATCAAAAATGTCATTGGGATGGTCCTTGCCCTGCCGAGCCGCGATCCACGACCAGTGCGTCCAGCGGTCCATGGCGCCGATGTGCCGCATAACCGCGTCGCGAAAGCGCGGCTGGCCGGTGCGAAAGCGTTCCACGAGCAGCGTGACGATGCGGCGTTGCATGGTCCGCGCGCGAATGAGGTGCGCGTTATGCACGGCCTCGTCGTAATTGAAGACCTCGCCAAGGACATATTCGGCCGCATCGCGCCGGACTTTTTGCGCGGCTTCGGACAAAGCGGGATGCGCCGGCGACAGGCGCAGGCGTTCAAGATGCAGGCGCGACGCGTACAGACGAGGGTGGGGAAGCATGGTTGCTCATTTTCCTGTGGCCTAGTTGGGTTGCGTGTGTGCCGCGGGCTTGATCAGTGGTGGATGGAGGTCGCGCCAGGCGTGGCCTCCCGGCTCGGAAAGCCATGCAACAATCTGTTCATGCGTCGGTGGTTTTTCGTGCAACTCCAGCCGCGCGTCGGATTTGGCGGCAAAGCCCGCGGTTTGCGCCCAGGAGATGTCAAAGTGGCCTTGCGTGCCGGCCAGGACGAGATGGCCCGGCATGCACAGCGCCGCCGCCATGGGCAGGCCTCCGGCCAGGCGGATGCCTACGGCCAGCGCTTCCCAAAAATAAGCGTCGTCGTCACCTTTAAAGCCGTTGCAATCAATGACCGTGCGCCGCACGCCTTGGGCCTGGCTGCGCGCTGCCAGCGTGGCGCTGCCGCTGAACGACAGGCCGGCCAGGTCCACGCTGCTAAAGCGCTTCTGGCCTTTCGCCCACGCGATGGCCGTCAGGATGTCCTGCACGCGATGCGAGAACCCCGATGCATTGTAGGCCAGATCGTGATACTTCACGCGCGGACGTTTGCCAAAAAGCGCGTTGGCTTCAAACGTATCCAGCCCCAGCACCGCAAAGCCCTTGTTCAGCAGCGCGGCGGCCAGTTCGCCGGGTTGCCCCTTGGCCAAATCAAAGACCGCCCATGAGCCCTTATTATGAACCAGTATCGCCAGCGGCATTTTCTGCTTTGTCTTCTCGGGCAACGCGAGCACGCCGTGAAGCAAGTCATCCTGGCCCTTGCGCGACAGCCACAGCCGCGTGAGTTTCGCGTACTGCGGCTTGCCCAGGTCAAAACTGGTCCACGGTTGCTCTTTGGAGAGGACCTCCTTCGCGGCCGGTTGTGAAGCTCGCAACGACTGCGCCAGCAGGCTTCCTGCTTCCGCGTGCAAGCGCTTCAGGCCAGCCTGGTCTTTGGGCCTCAGGCCTTCGAGCCATGTGGCGGCGCGCTCCTTTATATGCGCGACCACGGCGGCCTCGTCGGCCGTGCCCGCCGGGGGCTTGCGGTTGGGAAAGTTGCGCAGTTCATCGAGTGGCTCGACGGTAAAGTGTTTTTCTTCGGCGTACGCCGGATCGGTGATCTTGAACCAGACGCGGCCCAGCCACCCGTACAGCGCTTCGCGGCTGTTGCGGTTGTACTGATGCCCGGCCTGCTGATGGTAATTTTCGATGCGCCGTTCCGCATCCTTGCCAAACAGCGCGTACACCTTGCGAATAGCGGGGAATTCCAGCCATGGCGTATTGCTGGTCCAGTCGCCGGTGCAGGAAATCAAAAGTTGAGGGCGGGGTGCGGCGAGCGCGGCGATCTCGATGCTGGTCGTGTCCATGCGCAGGCCCGGCGCGTTCTCGCACAGGCAACCGCCCTGCATGATCCCGCTGACCATGACCGCCGGCGCGCATGCCTTGACGCGATCGTCCACCGCGGTCAGCGCGAAAGTCTGCGTGCCGCCGCCGGATGCGCCGGTGACCGCGACGCGTTCGGGATCAACTTCGGGCAGAGACAGCAGGTAATCCAGCGCGCGGATGCTGTTGAAGGTCTGCAAGCCCATCAGGGAAATGCCGTACAACGCCAGTTTCTCGACGTCATCTTTTCCGAACTGGTGGTTGAGCTGGCACGAATCGTTGTAGCCGATCATGTCGTAGGAAAACGCCAGTCCGCCGCGCCGCGCGACGTTTATGCACAGGCCCGGCATGGAATCGTCCGCAGGGCCTCGGTTGACCAGCCGGCCTTCCTTCCAGTGCCCATGCGGCACCAGCAGCACGGGGACGTGCCGCTTGCCCGCCTTTAATGGATGAGGCCGGTACAGATTGCCGGTGACGAAAAAGCCGGGATGGCTCTCGAAGCGCACGTTTTCGATGCTGTAACCGTCCCGCTCGATGCGCTTCGATACCACCGGCCGCAAATCGCCGCGCGGAGGTTCAGGCCATAGGCCCAGCGCCAGCCGCACGTCGCGGCGGACAAAGTCGGCGCGCGTGAGCCAGTCCCTCCTGGTTTTAAACGCGGGAAGCGTGAAAGGCCGTTCGATGTGGCGCAAATCGGTGAGGCGTCGATCGGCGGTCGGCAGCGACGATGGCATGGGGAACTCCACGTAGCGCCGCCATCCTGGCGGCCAGTTGTTGGTCGTTAAGAGTCTGAGATTTTATGCAGAACGCTATTGTATGAAAAGCGCATGAACGCAATAATAGAAGGCGGCTCAAACGCAACCAGGCGGATCGTGGCGCGGAATGTTTCCGCGCGTCATGAACAGCGCCGCGTCTAGCGAATGGAATGTAACAGGAGAACACCTCATTATGCGATGCATGTTTTGCAATCCAGGCGTCATGTTGTTGGCCCTGCTGCTATGCGGAACGCTGGCGTTCCTGGTTGGATGCGGCCCCGGTAAAGACGCCGCCAAGACCGGCGCGGGCGGCAGCACGGCGAAGACCGGCGATACGGCCGGCGCCAAAGGCGACGGATCTCTGGAACGCGTGAAGAAGGCCGGAGTACTGAAGTGGGGCGTCGACGCCGGCGGCGGGGGCGCGCCGTTTGTTTACCTGGACACGGACGCCAAGGAAAAAGACAAAATCATCGGCTGGGAAGTGGAGGTGATGGAAAAGTTCGCGCCGCATATGGGCGTGAAATACGAAGTAGCGCAGGTCGAATGGGGCAAGCTGGTGCCCGACTTGCAGGCGCGGCGCTCTGACCTGATCATGAACGGCATGGAAATCAACGAGGACCGCGCCAAGGTCGTGGATTTCTCCGAGCCCTATTGCGTCTATGCACAGCAGATGACCGTTCGCGCGGAAGACAAGGACAAGTATAAAAAGGTGGCGGACCTCAAGGACAAGAAGTGGGGCACGCTCGACGGCGCCGAAGCCAACAACGTTCTGAAAAACGCCGGTGTTCCCGAAGCCAATATCACGCAGTTCCCCGATTCCAATACGCCGTACATGGCGCTGAAAGACAAACGCGTGGACGCGGTGCTGCAGGAAGACATGATCGCGGAATTTTACGCCGGCAAAGACACCGCCGTGTACAACGTGCCGGAAACGTTCTCGCCGGGCAAATACGCCGTGGCCGTGCGCAAAGGCGAGCAGGACTTGCTGAACGATGTCAACCGCATCATCGCGCTGATGAAGCAGAACGGTGAACTGGCGGAAATTTACAAGAAGTGGAAGATCTGGAACGACCGCCAGAAAGAAATCGGCGTGACGGAGAAAAAGTAGAAGGTGGAGACGCTCGAGCACCTGCGGCAGTACCTGGTCGAACAGGTCTATATTTGGAAGCTGCTGGAGGCGGCCAAGTATCCGCTGGAATTGACCATTATTTCGATGCCGCTGGCAGTGGTCTTCGGGCTGCTGCTGGCCGTGATGCGGCGCTCCACGTTCATGCCTTTCGCCTGGCCGGCGGCGGCGTACGTGGAAGTCGTGCGCGGCACCCCGCTGCTGGTCCAGATATTCCTGGTCTATTTTTCATTGCCTCAATTGGGGCATTGGCTATTCGGTCCTGACAGCACGCTGCTCACGATTGAACCGTTTCCGTGCGCCATTACGTGCCTGGCGGGCAATTATGCGGCGTACGAGTCCGAAATCATGCGCGCCGGTCTGGACGCGGTGGACCGCGGCCAGCGCGAAGCGGCGCTTTCGCTCGGCTTGACCGAACGCCAGTCCTTTCTGCTGGTGGTCTTGCCGCAAGCCTTCCGTGTCGTGACGCCGCCCATCGTGAACGATATGGTGGCGATGCTTAAAGATACCTGCCTGGTCAGCGTGATCGGCGTGCCCGAACTGCTTAAGACCGCCGACAATATCGGCAAGAACAAGTTCAACCTGCCTGAAATGTACATCGCCGCATCCATTCTCTACATGATCATGTCCCTGGGCTGCTACTTTCTCGGCAAATGGGTCGAGAAAAACCTGAAGATCACTGGCGCGCCGGGACTACAAGCCGCAAAGGCGCATCATTAGAACGGCCATGAGCGAAACGACTTCCCAAGCCACCGCAACGGGTCCTGCGCCATCCGCCTCCAACGGTGTGCTGCTTGAGGTTCAAGGCCTGAAAAAAAGCTTTGGCGGCCATCACGTCCTCAAAGGCGTGGATCTGGCGGTCAAGAAGGCCGAGGTGGTCTGCATTCTCGGCCCCAACGGCTGCGGCAAGTCCACGTTCCTGCGCTGCCTCAACCTGCTGGAGCAATACCAGGAAGGCAGCGTGTGGCTCAAGGGCGAACTCGTCAGCGAAGGGCGGCCGCTGGGCCATCAGCCTTCGAATGGCGAGAAGGAAGCGGCGGCGAGGCTGCGCCGGCATATCGGCATGGTCTTCCAGCGCTTCAACCTGTTCCCGCACATGCCGGTCTTGAAGAACGTCATGCTCGGACCGCTCAAGGTCCTCAACAAGGATTTTGAAGAAGCGCGAAGCATCGCGGAAAAGATGCTGAAAAAAGTCGGTTTGTGGGAGAAGCACCCCTGCGACCCGCTGACGCTATCCGGGGGCCAGCAGCAGCGCGTGGCCATTGCGCGATCGCTGGCCATGAACCCCGACGTGATGCTTTTTGACGAAGCGACTTCCGCGTTGGACCCGGTGATGACGAAAGAAGTTTTCAAGGTCGTGCGCGAATTGGCCGCCGAAGGCATGACAATGCTCCTGGTCACGCACGACATGGACTTCGCGCGCGACCTGCCCGACCGCGTGGTCTTCATGGACCAGGGCGTGGTCGCCGCGCAAGGCACGCCTGCCTATATCTTTGAACAGCGGCCCTTGCCGGTGATTGAACAGTTTTTGTCAAAGGGCTGAGGACGCTGACCTTGTTCGCCTTGACAAGGATAGTCCTGAAATGTATGCATGGACCGGCCGATACAGCTTATAACTCGTGTGTGGCCCAGGGAGCGCCCAGCGCATGCCGGCTACGGTGACGGTCATCTTTGGCGGGAAGGAAGAGCAGAAGTACCTGCTCGACAAGCCCACGCTTACGGTTGGCCGCGAGCCGACCTGCGAGATTGCCATCGATAACCTGGGCATTTCGCGCCAGCACTGCAAACTCGTCAACCGCGGCGATGCCTTCGTGGTCCAGGACCTCGGCTCTGCCAATGGCACGTTCGTGAACGGCAAGAAGATCGTCGAGCATTACCTCAATGACGGCGACGAGATTTTCATCGGCAAATACATCCTCAAGTTCAGCAACGATTCTCAGACCAAGGCCGCGCCACAGAAAGACGCCGCCGGCGTCCCCGACACGCTCAACACATTCGTTATGGATGGCGCGAAGATCCAGGAGCAACTGGCCAAGATGCGGGCACAGGCGGGCCCGGCCATGCCCGCGGCTGCGACCACGCCCTCTTCGGCCATGCCCGGACCGGGAGCCACGGCCAAGGATTATGCCAAAGCCATGGACGTGCCGCAGAGTAGCGGCGGCGGCAAGAACCTGCTGATCATCGGCGGCATTGTGATCGCGGTGTTGCTGGTCCTGGTGGCGATATTGCTGGTCGTGGTAATGATGAAAAAATAGAACGTGTGCGCGGGCGTCTTGCCGTTGGCTGCCCGTATTTCAACCCACATAGTTCCTGGCTATTCGAAGTATTCAGCGCCGACCGCGCCAAGTCTCTCCCGCAATTTCTTTTTCCATTCCTTGGAAACGCGCGATAGCGGCTGCGTTTGACCCAGTTTCTGGGCCGCTTTCCGCTTCATTGGTTTCGCCCGGCGAGGGGCCGTCGTTCGGGCGGATGTTTCCAATTGAGCCGGCATCCCAAAACCCTCCCAATTGCCGTTCGGCAGCCCAACCCAAAGCTTGGCGAACGACTTGTTGCCGACCAAGGAGTGAACGCAAAACTGCGGGCTGGGTTCATGCAATTTCCAGCATGGTGCAGAGAATTTTGCTTGCGTATTACTTATTTCCTAAGAATTCTCACAACATATTTAATGTCCATTGGTTATAAATATGAAAACGTCTGCCCCAAACTTGGCGCCGTTGCAGTCGAATGGGTGGCTGGCTCGTCATTCTTAAGGCAGATACAACAAAAAGTTGCGGGTGGCCTGAAGCTGGTTAACGTGGGCTACACTAGAACACTGGGACCTCGGGATGGCCGAAGAAGACCTTAGTTTTGGCAAGGTGGCAGTTCTGCGCGGCTACTGTACGCAAGCGCAGTTGGACGACGCCATCCACACCTTGGCCGAAGTCCGCAAACTGGGCCTGGACGAGCGCCTTGGAAATATCCTCGTCAAAAAGAAAGTCCTGACGCAATCCCAGATTCGGGAAGTATTGAAAATCCAGGGCCAGCAATCCTCGATAGAAATCGCCAACTACCAGATTCTTGAAAAAATCGGCCAGGGCGGCATGGGGTCGGTCTTCAAGGCGCGCCAGAAGTCGCTCGACCGCATCGTGGCTTTAAAGATCTTGAGCCCCAACCTGGCCAAAGATGCTTCGTTCTGCGAACGCTTTGTCAAGGAAGCTCGCGCGGTCGCCAAACTGAGCCACCCCAACATCATCGTGGGCATCGACGTTGGGCAGCATGGCAAATATTTCTATTTCGCCATGGAGTACGTCGAGGGCGAGACGGCGCTGCGTATTATGCGCGACGAAGGGCCCTTCGAAGAAAAGCGCGCGTTGGACGTAGCGCTGCAAATTTGTAAAGCGCTGGACCACGCGCATAAGCACAACATGGTCCACCGCGACATCAAGCCCGATAACATCATGCTTACGCCGCGCGGCGAGGCCAAGCTTTGCGACCTGGGCTTGGCGAAAGTGACCGAGCCGGGCGCGGAGGCCTCGCAGGCGGGTACGGCCGTGGGCACGCCTCACTACATCGCGCCCGAACAGGCGCGCGGCGAACAGAACGTCGGGATCACGGCGGATATTTATGCCCTGGGCGCGACGCTGTACCACATCATCACAGGCAAGACGCTCTTTCAGTCGGATAATTCCCGCGAAATCATGGTCAAGCACCTGACCGAGGAGGCGCCGAACGCGAAGAAGCTGCGTCCTGAATTGAGCGAAAATTTCTGCCGCATGCTGGAACGCATGCTGGCCAAGGACGCCAAAGACCGCTACCAGACGCCGCTCGAACTTATCGAAGACATCGAAGCCATGCAGCAGCGCCGCGCCAACCGCATGGGCCTGGCGCAAGGCGTGAAGTCTTCCATGGAGGCGACGCCCAAGGTTACGCGCAAGGCGGCCACGACGGGGCCGCGGGCGCCTATCGAATCCTGGTCCACCGGACCGCGCACGCCTATCGACCGGCCCGACCAGGGGACTGGACCGAAGTCGGCCGTTCAGAATTCGAAGCCTTGGATGCTGATTGGCGCCGCGGCGGGCTTGGCGCTTTTGGTGGGCCTTGCCTTTGTGGGCCTCTCGGGAAATGACCGGCCCGAAACGAAGAAAGCCGCGGTTAATTCCGCCAATCCTGTGGAAAACCCGGTGCAGCCGGTTTCCAACAAGCTTCCGGAAAAAACCATGCTTCCGGACAAGCCCAAGTCCCCCGCGCCGGAGGATGCTCCGCCGGCTGTCCGCGAACCTCCCAAGCCCACCGGTTTTGAGCCGCTGGATCGCGCCTTGAAGGCAGGTTTTGACGCTTTCCAGCACAGTGGGATCCGAAGCTTGGAATTCACGTGACTTGAAGTCGCGGC
>JADMIO011560720.1_pt1 | contig 24110 bp, 18 predicted proteins | sample 8958161 | NCBI WGS metagenome assembly JADMIO01 (sample SAMN16585339, study PRJNA669376) | soil metagenome | isolation source: Crop rotation soil | place: USA: Cullars Rotation, Alabama | collected 2011
CACGGTGCGCGTGATCGGTCCGATCTCGTCCTGCGTCTGGCTATTGGGAACAACCCCACTTCGGCTGACGAGACCGCGGGTCGGCCTGATGCCGACCAGATTGTTGGCGGCCGCAGGCGAGCGTATCGACTGGCCGGTATCGCTGCCGGTCCCCAGCACTGCGAAATTCGCCGCAATGGCTGCACCAGTGCCACCGCTGGAGCCGCCCGGCGTGCGACCAAGGTCGTAAGGGTTAAGGACCTGACCGCCGAGGCTGCTGAGCGACATGCCCCCGCGCGCAAATTCCGACAGGTTGGCCTTGGCCAGGATCAATGCGCCGGCCTTGCGCATCTTCTCGACCGTGAAGGCATCGGCGGGCGGCATCGACTTCTTCATGTTGATGTTGCCGGCCGATGTCGGCAAGTCGAAGGTGTTGAAATTGTCTTTGAGAATGATCGGAATGCAGTGCAGCGGACCAGCGCTGGATGGGTTTTCCCGATATTTCCGATCCATCTCTGCGGCGGCCTCCATGGCTTTGGGATTGACCATGATGATGGCATGAAGTGCCGGCCCCTTGAGGTCATAGGCCGCAATGCGATCCAGATACATTTTGGTGAGTTGGGTGCAGCTCAGCTGTCCGGCCGCGAACGCAGCATGAATGCTGGCAATCGTTGCCTCCTGGAATCGAAACGGGGTCGGTGCCTGTTGCGCGACGGCCTGGCACGCCGTGACGCCCAGCATTGCGCATGTCGCTGCCATTCCAGTAGGATGACGCATGACGATCCTCCGAGATGTGTTCGCCGATCAATCGCAATCGGACTTTAGCAGCCTCAAGGCGTCTTCGTAACGGGCCAGACCGTCGAAAATAGCAGCAACGAGGACATGAATGGCAAAAGGGTATTGGATCGTTTCCGGCGATGTCAGCGAACCGGAAGGCTACAAGCTCTATGTCGCGGAGAATGCCGTGGCCTTCCGCAAATACGGCGCGCGGTTCCTGGCCCGTGCGGGAAAGTCCGAAACCGTCGAGGGTTCTGCCCGTTCCCGCAACGTCGTGATCGAATTCAAAGACTATGCCACAGCGCTCGCCTGCTATCGCTCGCCCGAATACGCCAAGGCGCTCGCGCTGCGCAAAGGCAAGGCCGACATCAATATCGTGGTGATCGAGGGCTATGATGGCCCGCAGCCGACGGACTGACGGAGATCCGCAAGGAGTCGCATGTCGCGATGGTTTAATGTCAGCAACCGACGGATTAGTTTAAGCCTGGATTAAGATTAATAGAAATTGAGTTGTCATCGCCGCTTTTTTCTTCGGCGCGCTGCAGGCCGACTTAACCGGTGTTGTAGTAACGTTGCCTTACAAGGAATGATAGCCTCATTCGCCGTCGTCGTAATCCTCGCAATCATCAATCGAACCGGGGCGGAGACCAATGGTGGCGGAAACCTGCCACGCAACACTCGATTCACCCGCGCGCCATAGCCGGCGGCTGTCGCTGCGCGCGCGCTTGATGATGCTGGTGATCGCCAGCGTGGTCCCTCTCGTAGGCTTCACGCTGGCGCGCGAATATCTCGAATACCAGGATGCGGTAGCAAGCTCAGGCCAGAAGACTCTGGAATTGGCACGCAGCCTATCGCTTGCTGTCGAGAAGGAACTGCAAGCCCGTATTGCGGTCCTTCAAGTGCTGGCGCTCTCAGCGCCACTGCGCGACGGCGACCTCGATGGATTCCGCGTCCACGCCGAGGCCGTGGTGGCCGAGCAGTTTCCAGGATCGAACATCCTGCTTCTGAGAGGAGACGGCCAGCAGATGATGAATATCCTGCTGCCGCCGGGTACGCCGCTCCCGATCCGTCCGACACTCGAAACGATCCGGGAAGTGTTTACGACAGGCCGCCCCGCAGTCTCCAACGTGTATATGGGCCTCGTGGCAGCCCGGCACGTGGTCTCGGTTGACGTGCCAGTGAGGCGCGCCGATGGCACCATTGCTTATTCGCTATCGATCAACCCGCAGATCGACGCCTTTTTCGAGGCCATTCGGCGCCAGCGCCTGCCGGAAAGCTGGGTTATCTCAGTGTTCGACCGGCAGGGTGTCAACGTGGCGCGCAACTTAAGTCCTGAGCGGTATATCGGCCAAAAAGCGGGAGCCGCATTGCTCCAACGCCTTTACGACCGACCGTGAAGGCATTATCGTGAACACTTCCCGGGATGGAATCGAGCTCGTGTCGGCATTCAGCCACATCGAACCGTTCGGCTGGGCGGTTGCCATGGGTGTGCCCCTGCGAGAGCTGACTGCGCCGACCGTCCGCTCAACCATTCGTACACTCGCCGTAGGCAGCGTAGTACTTGCAATCGGCCTGCTCCTTGCTGTTGTCGTCACACAGCAAATCACTCGCCCGATGGCCGTACTGCGCCGCCTCGCGGCTGCGGCGAATCGGAACGAGTTCCTCGCTCCACCGGAGACGGGGTTGAGCGAAGCAGACGACGTTGCCCAGGCTTTGCACCTGGCTGAGGTGCGCCGCCAGCAAAGCGAGGCGGAGGTTGTCGAGCATGGCAAGCGACTTGAGGCCTCGAACAGGGCACTGGAAGCCGAAATCGACGTCCGTCAGAAGGCCGAGCAAAAGGCCTGGGCACAATTTGAGCGTCTGAGTCTGCTGCACCAGATTACGCGGGCGATCGGCGAGCGGCAGGACCTCGGCAGCATCTTCCAGGTGGTCGTCCGGAGCCTGGAGGAACAGCTGCCTGTGGACTTTGCCTGCTTGTGCTTCCACGACACGGTCGACCACGCGCTCGCGGTTGCGCGAGTTGGCGTCAAGAGCAGTGCGCTGGCGCTTGAATTGGCCATGTCCGAACGGTCGCGTATCGATATTGACGAAAATGGCCTCTCCCGATGTGTCCGCGGGCAGCTTGTCTATGAGCCGGACATCGGACAGTCGGCGTTTCCGTTTCCGCGCCGGCTTGCGCAAGGCGGGCTGCGTTCGGTCGTGATGGCCCCGCTGCAAGTGGAGAGCAAGGTATTCGGCGTGCTCGTCGCGGCGCGCGCACAGGCTCAGGGCTTCAGCAGCGGAGAGTGCGAATTCCTGAAGCAGCTGAGCGAGCACGTTGCGCTGGCCACGCACCAGGCCCAGCTTTACGAAGCGCTGCAGCAGGCCTACGAGGACTTGCGACAAACTCAGCAAGCGGTGATGCAACAGGAGCGGTTACGCGCACTGGGGCAAATGGCAAGCGGCATAGCTCACGACATCAACAACGCATTGTCTCCGGTGGCTCTGTATACCCAGTCCCTTCTGGAAATGGAGCCGAATTTGAGCTCTCGCGCGCGAGAGTATCTGGAGACCATTCGGCGCGCCGTCGAAGATGTGGCTCACACGGTCGGGCGCATGCGGGAATTCTATCGGCAGCGCGAGCCGCAATTGAAGCTCGCTCCCGTGCGTATGAACCAGCTCGTACAACAGGTCGTGGACCTGACGCGCGCGCGCTGGAGCGATATGCCGCAGCAACGCGGGACCGTGATCGTGTTGCGGATGGAACTCGCGGACCACCTGCCGCCGATCTCGGGCGTTGAGAGTGAAATCCGTGAGGCCCTGATCAACCTCATCTTCAATGCTGTCGATGCGATGCCCAATGGCGGCGTCCTGACATTGCGTACCAAGTCCTTGGGCGGCGCAGCCGGCCCTGGGCGCGAGCAACTCCATGTCGAGGTCTGCGACAATGGGGTCGGCATGGATGAGGAGACTCGTCGCCGCTGCCTGGAGCCGTTCTTTACGACCAAGGGTGAGCGCGGCACGGGGCTGGGCTTGGCAATGGTGTACGGCGTAACTAAGCGGCACAGCGCTGAGATCGATATCCGCAGCGCCCCCGGTGAAGGCACTACAGTGTCGTTGAGCTTCCCTGTTGCGGTCGTAGCTGACAACCCATTGCCTGGCGTCAGACCAGCCGCGCCGCCGCGGCTGCGGCTTCTCCTTGTCGACGACGATCCGCTGCTGCTCAAGTCGCTGCGCGATACTCTCGAAGCTGAGGGTCATGTCATCGTGACGGCCAATGACGGTGCCGCGGGCATTGACGTCTTCAGGGCCGCAGCAGAGCGCGGTGAAAGGTTTGCCGCCGTCATTACCGATCTTGGAATGCCGAAGGTCGATGGACGCAAAGTGGCGGATGCAGTGAAGAGCGCTTCACCGACGACGCCGGTAATCATGCTCACCGGTTGGGGGCAGCGGTTCGGTTCGGAGGAAGACATGCCGCGGCATGTCGATTACGTTCTCAGCAAGCCGCCCAAGCTTCCTGAGCTCCGTGAGACGCTGGTGCAATGCTGCAAGCCGACTGTTCAATGAGCCGTGGGGACACGGGACAGAAAGGCCCCTCGATGTCAGAGTCCAGACCGCGAGTCCTCGTGGTTGACGACGAATCCGCGCAGATGCGGGCGCTCTGCCATACGCTGCCGAACCATGGCTACGACACGATCGGCTTCAGCGACGGCGAGACCGCGCTTGCGGAACTACGGCGCACCAAATGCGAGCTCCTGCTCGCCGATCTGATGATGCCGGGTATGAACGGCATCCGTCTTCTGCAAAACGCGCGAGAAATCGACCCTGATCTCGTCGGCATCATCATGACCGGTGCGGGCACTATCGCGACGGCCGTCGAGGCCATGCAGGCAGGCGCTCTCGACTATATCCTCAAACCGTTCAATCTCAGTGTCATCGTTCCAGTGCTGGAGCGCGCGCTCACAGTGCGGCGCCTGCGCCTCGAAAACGCAGAACTAGGGCGGCGTGTCCGGGAGCGCACGATCGAGCTGGAGGCCGCAAACAAGGAGCTCGAGGCATTTTCCTATTCCGTTGCTCATGACCTGCGGGGTCCGCTGACGGTAATCATCGGTGACATAGACCTGCTGATCGAAGACTACGGCGCACAGTTGCCGGTCAAGGGCCGCGAGATCCTGAACTCTGTGATGGTTGCGGGAGAGCACATGGAGCGGCTGACCGCTGGATTGCTGCGCTTGTCGCAACTCAGCCGCCAGCCGCTGACCAAGTGCGTCATCGATATGGCGTCGCTCGTGCGCGAAGTGCTCGGTGAATTGACGAGAGTACACGCCGGACGCTCGATCGCTTTTCATGTTGGCAATCTTCCCAATGCAGTCGGGGACGAGGCGCTGCTGAAACAAGTCGTTACAAACCTGCTCGCCAATGCGTTCAAGTTCACGCGCACGAGAGACGACCCAAGGATCGAGCTCTCTGCCCGGCGCGCGACAGGTGAAAATATCTACGCGGTTCGCGATAACGGTGCTGGCTTCGATATGCAAACTGCCGACAAGCTATTCGCCGCATTTCAACGATTTCACAGCGCGGAGCAATACGAAGGCACAGGAATCGGCCTATCCATCGCAGCACGCGTCATTCAACGGCATGGCGGGCGCATTTGGGCCGATGCGGAAGTGGACAAAGGGGCGACGTTCTATTTTAGTCTGCCTGATTGAGGGGCGAGAGCGCCGGCCGAGATGCCGCCGCCAGATCTGTGTTCACTGGGAGAAAAAACAGTGATTTGCTTGATCGCGCGTCGCGTCAGACGCCATGCCTACGCCGCACATCTCAATTGTTGCGATTCTACGACGGCGAACTTCTTTAGACTGCGTTAATTGGCAATAAGCCCTTAATGATTAAGAATTATCCTGCTCGATGCGGCATTCGGCGACCCCGTCGGTCATCCATATGTATCGGGAGTCATTCGCATGGCACGAGGAATTCTTGGGAGTCTTGTCGGGGCCGTGACGCTGGTTCTGGCTAGTACCGCAATTGCCAAAGATATCAAGATGGTTGCGCCAATCATCCCACCGCACTTTGACGGCAAGGGAAACGGCCGGATCGGCGACGTGATCAAGGCCGTGCTCGCAAAGTGCGGGCACACCGTCCAATTTACAATGGTCCCCTTCGGCCGCCATTGGAAGGAATACCGGGATTCATCCACCTTCGACGGATTGGCAACCGCGGAGGCCGACCAGGCTTTCGCCGGATTTTCGACAAAGCCGTTCATGCACCTACAGGACGGCGCAACCGTCATGGCGACGAAAAGCCTTCAGGGGATCAGTACGATAGCAGAGCTTCGTGGGAAACGCGTCGTCGCGTTCCCAGACGCGCGAGAGATACTGGGCATCGCGGCCGACGTCGTGACGTTTGCGAGCTACGCTGAGCGAAGCAACCGCTTCGATCAATTGCGTCCCCTGTTCACAGATCGTATCGATGCGGTGCTGGCCGACGGGTTGATTACCGCTCACTTCGTCAACGTGCTCACAGACAATGCACGCGCCGGCAAGGAACCCGAGATCGACCCGTCGCGGCAGGCCGTGTTCAGGAAGATATTCAACAAGGGACCGCAACGTCTGTATTTCCGCGAAGAGGCCGTCGCCAAGGATTTCGATCTTTGTTTCAAGAAGGTCTATGACGAACGGGAAGTAGAGCGCCTCGTGGCTCCATACATCGAGAAATATCGCCCTATCATAGGCGACCAGTATCCGTCGCATTGACGTCCGGCCGCCGGCTGTCAACCGACAGTGACCTCCGCGAATACAGTCAGGATTTATTCTTCGATCATTCTTGGCGTCGAGCAGGACCAGTCAACATGAAACTCGCCAGGATTGCCTTTCGCACGAAACTGCTTCTTATCATCGGTCTTGCGATCACGTTGACGGAATCGGTCTTGCTCGGGGTTGAAGTCAGTGGAATCGAGCAGCGCGTCAATCAGGAGCTCAATTCCCAGGCCGAAGCCGCAGCACGCCAAGGAGCCAAGTCTCTGGCGACCGCGGTCTGGGAGCTCAATCGGGACCAGGCGGCGCAAATTCTCGCCGGGCTCGCACTTAATCCGGATTTTGTCTCAGCAGTCGTAACCGACCAGAGCGACAGTGAGTTCGTCCGCTTCGGGAGCACGACGCGACGTGCCACCACCGACATAGCTGCGACGGCCGCGATCCTTCTCGAGGATGTGGGGGAGCCACGACCGATCGGTCGTTTGAGCATCACGCTGTCGCGCGACCGCATCTTTGCGCAACAGCGAGCGGCTATCGCGAAGTCCGCCTATAACGCGACGATCGATATCGCCATGGTATTCCTTGCCGCGTTCATCGGAATATACCTGATCACAAGGCCGATGGAAGCGATCATCGCCGCGATGTTGCGCGTCGCGAAAGGCGACACAGATCAACAAACTCCGTACATCGGCAGGCGCGATCAGCTTGGTGCGCTGGCAATGGCCGTAGAGGCGTTTCGTGGTGAGATCAGCAGGCGCAAGGGCGTGGAAGAGGAGCTGCGTGCCACTCACGCGAAGCTTGAATCCCGGGTTTCCGAGCGAACAGCGGAGCTGCGTGTGCTGAACAGCGCGCTTCTCGAAAGCGAAGAGATGGCACGTGGCATCGTTGATACCGCGCTCGATGCATTCATTCAAATGGACGAGGCGGGCAAGGTCGTCAATTGGAACCGCCAGGCGGAAGCCATCTTCGGCTGGTCGCGGGAGGAGGCCGTTGGGAATCTCCTTGCTGATATGATTATTCCAGAGAATTACCGCACACGCCACGGCGAGGGACTTGTCCAATTCTTGCGCAACGGCGACAGCTCGGTTCTCGGCAAGCGGTTTGAGATCGATGCGCGGCGACGAGACGGCCGCGAGATCAAGGTCGAACTGGCGGTGACGGCTCTTCGTCGCCGCAGCGGCTATCTATTCAATGGCTTCATCCGGGACATTACCGAAAAAATCGCAGCGGAAGAGCAACTTCGACACGCCCAGAAGATGGAGGCCGTCGGGCAGCTAACCGGTGGCATCGCGCATGACTTCAACAATATGCTCACGGTCATCACCGGTACGATCGAAATCCTGGGAGATGCTGTGGCCGACAAACCGCAACTGACGGAGATTGCCGGTCTGATCAGCCAGGCAGCCGACCGCGGCGCGGAGTTGACAAGCCGCCTCCTGGCTTTTGCGCGCAAGCAGCCCCTGCAACCCCAGGAAGTTGATATCAACGCCTTGATGATCGAAGCGGCAAAGCTGATGCGGCCGACCTTGGGTGAGCACATCGACATCGAGCCGACGCTGGAAAACGACATTGGGCTCGTCCACGTCGATCCCAACCAGCTCACATCTGCACTCCTCAATCTGGCCATCAATGCCCGCGACGCCATGCCAAACGGGGGCAAGCTGGCTCTGGTGACGAGCACGATCGAAATCGACGAAAGCGATTGCGAAAGCGACAGCGAGCTCGAATCTGGGAACTATGTCGTTGTCGCCGTGAGCGACAGCGGCACAGGCATTCCGGAAGCAATCCGCGACAGGATTTTCGAGCCGTTCTTCTCCACGAAGGAAACCGGCAAGGGAACCGGTCTCGGGCTGAGCATGGTGTACGGCTTTGTCAAGCAGTCGGGCGGACACATCAAGGTCTACAGCGAAGAAGCTCATGGCACGACATTCAGGATTTATCTGCCACAAGCGGGCGACACACAAGCAGCGCAACAGGCCGGACCCGTGTCCGCGTCGCTGATGGAGGGCAGAAGCGAGACGATCCTGGTCGTCGAGGATGATCCATTGGTGCGCTCATTCGTCCGCACGCAGCTACAAAGCCTCGGCTATAGGACGATATCGGCAGTGAACGCGGCTGAGGCGCTGGCAATCATCAATGGCGGTGCTGCATTCGACCTTCTGTTCACAGACTTGATCATGCCAGGCCAGATGGATGGTCGTCAGCTTGCCGACGAAACAGCGAAGCTCAGGCCGGGACTCAAGGTCCTGTTCACGTCCGGCTATACCGAAGATGCGATTGTGCATCATGGCCGGCTGGACCCCGGCATTCTCCTGCTGGCCAAACCCTATCGCAAATCCGATCTTGCGCGCATGTTGCGCATCGCGCTTGATTCTGACTCGGCTCTTCCACCCTTGGAGAATATTCAGCTTCGAAGGGCCAATTGAATGCACCGACTTGCACAAGCGGGCACAGGGATACATCGCGCCGAATTTTTACGAGGGCGCGCGATTCAATATGATCAAAACGCGCCATAACATTCACGCTTCAACGAATCCTGATTCCCGCTTCGTTGATCACTTTCGCCCATTTCGGCACTTCCGTCCTGATCCACATTTCGAATTCGCCCGGTGTGCTGGCGACCGGCTCAAAGCCGAGCGTGGCCAACCGTTCTTTGACGTCGGGCAAGGCGAGCGCCTTGACGATCTCGCGATTGAGCAATTCGACAATCTCGGATCGCGTACCGCCCGGCGCCAGGATCCCGACGATGACGTCGGCTTCCTGATCGAAGTAGCCGAGCTCCGCCATCGTCGGAACTTCCGGCAACGTCGACCCGCGCTTGGCGCTCATCACCGCGAGCGCCCGCAAGGTCGCGTTCCTGACGTTGGGCGCCGCGGTCGACAGCGCCGGGAAGATGATCGGCGTATGACCGCCCAGCGTCGACGTCAGCGCCGGATTTCCGCCGGTGAACGGCACATGCGTGATATCGAGACCGAACGCATGCTTGAAGAGCTCACCTGCGAGATGCGCGGGCGTGCCGGTGCCGGCCGACGCGTAGCTGTATCGGCCCGGATTGGCGCGCACGACATCGACAAGCTCCTTGATGCTGCGCGCCGGCAGGGATGGATGGACCGCGATGAGAGTGGCGGTCGAGCACATCAGGCAGACCGGCACGAAGTCCCTGATGGGATCATAGGGGATGCGCGCGTATAGACTCGGATTGATGACAAAGCTGCTGGCAACCGAGATGGTGACGTATCCGTCCGGTGCCGCCTTGGCGATGGCGCCCATCGCGATGTTGCCGCCGGCTCCGACCATGTTCTCGACAAAGAACTGCTGGCCCAGACTCTCAGACAATTTCTGCGCCACGAGACGTGTGGACGTGTCATTGGCGCCGCCAGGCTGTACCGGCACCACGATCTTGACGGGACGCGCCGGATAGGTTTGCCCCCTGGCCGCGCCAGCCAAAGATGACAGGCCAATCGCGCCCGCAGCCGCCAGCAGGAACCTGCGGCGATTGAACACCATGGATTTTCCCTTTCCTGCGGCCCGCATCGCGTATCGGTATGCTATACCGCGGCACAACGAGTTGGCACGGTGTTGCCACCGGCCGACAGAATACCAAAGGGGAGATCGTCATGCGTTATCGGTTCAGTGCGCCGCTTGTCGCAGCCGCCTTGGCACTCGCATTTCCAGTCATCGCCCAAGAGGAACCAGCGCCTGTTCCGGTGGAAATGGCATCGTACCACTGGCCGGTGTTCCGCAATGATCTCGTGATGGTGCTCCGTGTCATTTTCCCGCCGGGCCGTGGTTCGAATTACCACATCCACTCGACTGACCAGATCGGCGTCCTGGTTGAAGCGGGCTTCAACGCGGGACAGGATTATGGCAAGGAGCCGACCCCGCCGCGGGCTGGCACGAAAGGCAACGTCGGATTCACGGCCTATTCCAAGCAATCCTACACCCATCGATCGACCAATATGGGAACAACGCCGTTCCACAATGTGGTCGTTTCGTTGTCGTATCCGCAGCCAGGACGCTTCACGGCGGGCTCGCGCAGTGACGTTCCAGGATACGCCCAGGTCCTCGACAACGATCGCGTGCGCGGTTGGCGACTCAAGCTAAATCCGGGCCAGTCGGTTGCGCCCATCACCCAGACGGCTCCGGGCATGCGGGTGGTGATCGACGGCGGCGAGATTACCGAGTTCGGCGCAAAAGAGCCCGATCGCGGGCAGGCGTTGCGGGTCGGCGACTTCTACTGGCAGGATGCGGGCGCAACGCGCGGCATCCGCAACACCGGCGCGACGCCGATCGAGATCGTGGAATTCGAGTTGAAGTAGCGTCTAAGGCGCGCTTCCCAGAATGCGCACAAAACAGTTGCGCACCTTGACCTGGGTTTCCGCCACATATGCCTCGAGCGTTGCAAAATCCGGCACGTCGGCGGCGCGCGTGAGCAGGCCGATCAATTCAGGCGCCGCCGTTTTGGGGTCGAACGGTCCGGGCAGGCAGAGCCGCAACACCTGCGTCAGGTTCTGGAACAGGTGCACGGCCGGACGCAGCACCTCGGCATCTGCAGCGGCAATCAGTCCCAGTCGCACCGCCTTTTCCAGAACGCGCGCGGTTGCGGTGTCGAGGATATCGGGCACATCGGCGGCGTGGACGAGTTGCAGATGTTGCGCGATGAATTCGATATCGATGAGCCCGCCAGCGGCATATTTGATGTCCCAGAGCGTGCTGTCACCCTTTTCGCGCGCGATCGCGCCGCGCATGTCGACGACGTCACCCATCACCGCCGCCGTATTGCGCCGGCGCGACAATACGTTGCGAATCACCTTTTCGATCCGCGCCGCAAAATCAGGCGTCGCCGACACGACGCGGGCCCGCGTCAGCGCCATGTGCTCCCAGGTCCAGGCATCCTTTTCTTGATAGTCCGCAAATCCATCGAGTTGAGTCGCGAGAGGACCCGAACGCCCCGATGGGCGCAGGCGCATGTCGACCTGGTAGAGCACGCCGTAATTGGTTTGCGCCGTGAGCGCGCTGATCAGGCGCTGCGTCAACCGCGTGAAATACTGTCCGCCATAGAGCTGCCGCGCGCCGTCCGATTCCGGATGATCGCGGTCGAAGTCGTAGATCACAATCAGGTCCAGGTCGGATGTCGCCGTCATTTCGCGGCCGCCGAGCTTGCCAAGCGCCAGGATGGCCGCGTTCTGACCGGCCAGACGACCATGCACTTTTGCGAAATCGGCTTCGACCGAGCGATGCAGCGTACGAATCAAGATATCGGCGACCCGCGCGAAGGCTTCGCCGGCCTGCTCGGCCGACACGGTCCCGGAAAGGATCCGGGTCCCGATCAGGAACATGTGCTCCTGCGCGAAGACACGGAATTGATCCAGAAAATCCTCGTGATTGGTCGTCTGCCGCAGCGAGCGGTCCAGCTCCGCGGCCAGCTCGGATTCCTCGGGCAAGGCCCCGAAGAAGCTTGGATCGATGACCGCATCCATCAATTGTGGAAACTGCGCGAGGCTGTCGGCCAGGCGAGGCGCGGTGCCGAGGATCGACGCGAGAAGACTGATAAGGTCAGGATTCTGTCGCAGCAGCGAGAACAGGCGGACCGGCGCATGGAGTGCTGCTAAAAAGCGATCGAACGCGAGCACCGCTTCGTTCGGATTTGCGGCGCGTGCAAGATACGGAATGACGAGCGGCACGACCTCGGCGAGTTGCTCATGCACACCGCTTGCGCGCAAGGCACGATAGCCCCCGTTGAGCCATCGCCGCGCAAGCGCCGACACTTCGAGAGGCGATCGAAAGCCGAGAGCCGCAAGCTTGTCGAGCGTATCGCGATCATCGGAATCGGGCGGGAATACCAAAGAGCGCGCGCTCGCTTCGGCCCTTGGCGCGCTCTCAAACAGTGCGGCATAGTGCCGTTGCACCCGGCGCAGATGGTCAACCAGCGTCTGCGCAAACGTGTCGCGGTCGCGAAATCCGAAAAACCGCGCGAACCGCTCCATGCCTTCACGGTCGCCCGGCAATGTGTGGGTCTGTTCGTCCGCGACCATCTGCAAGCGGTGCTCGACCGAGCGCAGAAACCGATAGGCCTCGCTCAGCTCGTCACGGGCCAGCTCGTCGATCCATTGGCCTTGCACGAGAGCAGACAGCATCGCAAGCGTCTTGCGTTCGCGCAATTCCGGATGGCGCCCACCGGCAACGAGTTGCTGTGTCTGAACAAAGAACTCGATCTCGCGAATGCCGCCGCGACCAAGCTTGATATTGTGGCCTTCAACCGCGATCTCGCCATGACCCCGATAGGCATGGATTTGCCGCTTCATGGCATGGATGTCGGCAATGGCTCCGAAATCGAGATACTTGCGCCAGACGAAGGAGGCGAGCCCGCTGAGCAGCGCTTCACCGGCCGCGATATCGCCCGCGCAGACGCGGGCCTTGATCAGGGCAGCGCGTTCCCAGTTCTGTCCGCGCCGCTCATAATAATCGAGCGCCGCAGCGGTCGAAACCGCCAGCGGGGTCGAGGCCGGATCCGGGCGCAGGCGAAGGTCGGTGCGAAACACGTAGCCGTCCGCGGTGCGTTCCTGTAGCAGCCTGACCAGCCGTTGCGTCATCCGCACGAAGAAGGTCGAAACCTCCACGTCGCGCACAGGCGCTGCCGCGTTGAAGAACACGATCAGATCGATATCGCTCGAATAGTTGAGCTCGCCCGCCCCCATCTTGCCCATGGCAAGCACGATGTAGCCGCTGCCGAGATCCGGCCGCTTGGGATCGACGGGCACGATGCGGCCGCGCCGGGCCTCGTCATTCAGGAGAAACCGCACCGCTGCGGCCACGGCACAATCAGCGAGCCGCGTGAGAGCTTCTGTCACGTTCATGATCGGCCATACGCCGCCGATATCGCAGAGCGCGATCAAGAGCGACACCTCAGCCTTCAGGACGCGAAGTGCCCGCATCGCACTCGCCTCGTCCTCGCTTGCCGCAATGGCATGCGAGGCTTGCGTCAACAAGGCATCAAGGTGCGCTTGCGGATGCCGCGTCAGGATTCGCACCGCACGCGCCACGTCCGCTCGCAAGAGATCCCAAAGATGCGGGGCCCATTCCGCAAGGCCCGCCATCAACTCCGAGAGGTTTCCATGCTCTGCCGCGATCCGTCGAAGCACCTGGCCATCGGACGAACCGTCGATCTCGGAGAGCCAGTCCGCCACGCATGCCTGCGCGCAGGCGCGGTCCGCCAGCAGCGGCGCCGTGACGATCTGTCCTGCGAGGATCTCATCCTGCCGCATGACAGTCCTCCGTGGCGCTAACGCGATCTGCGGTTATTTCTGCGATCCCATTGTGGCGGCGGGGCCGCCGCGCGGCAAGACGATGACACACCGTAATCCCGGCTGGTTGTTTTCGAGTCTGAGCTCTCCGCCATGCAGGTGCGCGACCGCGCTCGCAAGGCTCAGACCCAATCCCGAGCCGGGCTGCGAGCGGCTCTGCTCGAGGCGGACGAAACGCTCGACGGCGCGATCACGATCGACGTCCGGGATACCGGGTCCGTTATCCGCGACCGTCAGGAGAATACGATCGCCCACGCCGCTCTCGGCCGTGATGACAATTTGGGGCTGCGCACTACGGGGCTCGGACTGCGCGGGAACATACTTGATGGCGTTGTCAACCAGATTGGCAAGCGCCTGGCTCACCAGCTCGCGATTGCCGTATACGGGTGTGGCCACTGGCGCGTTGACCTTGAGCCCCAGCCCCTTGTCGTCGGCAAGCGGCTCGTAAAGCTCGGCGATCCCGCGCGCGACCTCGGCGGCGTCGAATTCACTCATGTGATCACGCGCCTGGCCCGATTCCGCGCGTGCTATCAGCAGGAGCGCGTTGAAGGTTCTGATCAAGGCATCCGATTCCTCGATCGTGCCTTCAAGCGCGGCGCGATATTCCGCTTCATCTTCCGCCGTGCGCAACGCCTCTTCGCAACGATTGCGCAGACGCGTGAGCGGTGTCTTGAGATCATGGGCAATATTGTCCGACACCTCCTTGACGCCGCGCATGAGCGCCTCGATGCGCTCGAGCATGACGTTGATGCTGCCGGCGAGCCGATCGAGCTCGTCGCCCGTGCCGGCAATCGGGAGCCGTTCCGCCAGGTCTCCCCGCATGATCATCTGCGCCGTATAGGTCATGGCGTCGACGCGCTTGAGGACGCGGCGCATGACGAACACACCGCCTGCCAGTCCAAGCATCACGACGACCGCGAACGACCACTGCCCGGCCGCAAACACGATCGTTCGCAACCGGTCACGCTCTTCCAGGTCGCGTCCGACCAGCAGGCGAAAGCCGCCGGCCAGTTGAATGACCTGGACCAGCGCATGGTGTTCCATCTGGTCGAGATCCTCGAGGCGATGATAGGCTGTTTCCGTCCAGCCCGGAGTATCGAGGACGCCCGCGGTGAGCGAACCGACGTTGCCGGCAACGCCTTCGCCGCTCAACGTCGTGAGCAGATAGAGATTCGATCCCGGCCGCACCGCGCGCTCATCAATGGCAAACACCAGGCGGCGAAGGCCGCCCTGGCTGTAAACTTCGCGCAGGCCTTGAATTTCCGCTTCGACAGTTTCGGTAATCTGCTCGGTGATGAGCCGGCGGGCATTCCAGGCGAAATAGACGAGCACAAATGCGGCAAACAAGGCAAACAGGGTGAGGTAAACCAGCGTCAGCCGGAAGGCTGTCGTCCGCAGCAGTTTGCCCAACGCCGTCACGCGAACCGTGGTCGTCGTGGGCGTCGTCGACATGGGCGTCAACACGGGCGTCGCCGTCATCGGCGTCGCCGCTTGCACCGCGCCGCCGTCCCTTTGGGCCATCGGCCTCATTTGCTTTCGCGCAACACGTAGCCCGCACCGCGCACGGTCTGTAACAGCGGCTGGGCAAATCCCTTGTCGATCTTGGACCTCAGCCTTGAAATATGCACGTCGATGACGTTGGTCTGGGGATCGAAATGGTAGTCCCACACGTTCTCCAGCAGCATCGTGCGCGTGACCACCTGTCCGGCATGCCGCATGAGATATTCGAGCAGGCGGAACTCGCGCGGCTGCAAATCGATCTCCTGGTTCGCGCGCGCCACGCGATGCGACAACCGGTCAAGCTCAAGGTCGCCGACGCGGTAGACGGTTTCTTCGCGGCTGCCGCGCCGGCGCGCGAGCACTTCGGTTCGCGCCAGCAATTCGGCAAACGAATAGGGCTTGGGAAGATAGTCGTCGCCGCCGGCTCTCAGTCCCTTGACGCGATCATCGACCTGGCCCAGTGCCGACAGGATGAGCGCCGGCGTCTCGATGCCCTTGCGGCGCAATGTCCCGATGACCGTGAGACCATCGAGCTTGGGCAACATCCGGTCGACGACCAGCACGTCATATTGACCATCAAGCGCCAACGCGAGCCCTTCCTCACCGTCGGCAGCAAGATCAGCGACGTGCCCCACTTCGCGAAAAGCCTTCGCGAGGTATTCGGCGGCATCGCGGTCGTCTTCGATAATCAAGAGGCGCATGGCGAACGGCCATTCAAATCGGCGGCACTAGCGCGACGATAGCTCAAATGCGTTACCGTTCAACCCAAGGGCCAACTCAAGTGCTTTGGCGCCAGTGCCTGGCAGCAAGGATTTCAACCGGGCAGTGGCGCAAGGATCCGGCGTAACCAGGATCGCAGGCCTGAAACGAAAACGAGAGGCGGTGGGTTCCATCCCACCGCCCCCCGCCTGAAGTCCAGCCCGATGGGGCGACGAAAATCGGGCTGGCAGAAGCGTTGGGGACGGGCAACGCACACACCCGTCCCCTGGGGTTCGACCGCTGGCCGGGGGCGACGATGACCAGCGAACGTCCCATTCCGATCAGGCCCTGCCGAGCCGCAGTGCGAGGAACTTGGTCCCGTCGCCCGATTTGATCCGCATCAAGACGGTACGCCGGCCATCCTTCTGTGCATCACCGAGAACATTGCGAATGTCAGCCGGCGAAGCGACCTTCTTTCCTCCGGCTTCCAGAATGACGTCCCCGGTCTTCAGCCCATGTTCGGCGCCGACCCCGTTAGGGTCGACATTGGTGACGACCACGCCTTCACTCCCACTGCCGGCGACCTCGGAGGCGGGAGCAAGCGTGAGGCCGAGCCGAGGCACCGACGTTCCCGAAGGGGCGCGGCTTCCAGGCACGACCCGCGCTTCGCGCTGCTGGTTGGGCAATTCGCCGAGCGTCAACGTGATGGTCTTCTCCTGGCCCTTCTGCAGCACCGTGAGCCTCACAGAAGAACCTGGAGGCATGCTGCCGATTGTGCGCGCGAGGTCGCGAGCGTCTTTGAGAGCAACGCCGTTGACCGCGGTGATCACATCGCCCGCCGCAATGCCGGCCTTGATGGCAGGACTGTCCGCTTGCGGTTCGGCAACGAGCGCACCATTCGAACCTTTCAGTCCGAGGCTTTCGGCAATGTCGGACGTGACCGGCTGGATCGATACGCCGATCCACCCGCGCGCCACGGTGCCCTTGTCCTTGAGCTGCATGACAACCGTCCTGACGGTCTCTGCCGGGATCGCGAATGCGATGCCGACCGAGCCGCCCGACGGGGAGAAGATGGCCGTGTTCACACCAATCACGGCTCCGTCGGTGTCGAATGTCGGACCGCCGGAATTGCCTTTGTTCACCGGCGCGTCAATCTGGATGAAGTCGTCATAGGGACCGGCGCCGATATCGCGCCCGCGCGCCGAAACGATACCCGCGGTGACGGTACCGCCTAGCCCGAACGGATTTCCAACCGCAAGCACCCAGTCGCCGATACGCGGCGCCTTTTCGGCAAACCGCACGTACGGAAAATCGTTGCGCCCATCGACCTTGATCAGGGCCACGTCGGTGCGCGGATCGGCTCCAATCACCTTGGCGCTGTACATCTTGCCGTCGTCGGTCACGATCTCGACATTGTCGGCCTTGTCGACGACGTGGTTGTTGGTGACGGCATAACCGTCAGCCGAGATGAAGAATCCAGAACCCTGGCCGGTCACCGGCGTGCGACCGCCACGCCGCTGTTCGGGCTGGCCCGGCGTACCGTCCGGGATTCCAAAGCGGCGGAAAAAGCGCTCCATGGGAGAGCCTTGTGGAAGCGCTCCACTGCCACCGTCCAAGCCCAATATACGGGAGTTGAGCTCCGACCTGATGCGAACGGAGATCACGGCTGGCTTCACGTTCTCCACAATGTCAGCAAATCCGACAGGGCGCTGCACGTTCTGGGCATGGGCAATCGGGGGACTGAAACTGAGCTTCGGACTCAACGTTGGGGCCGCGAATATGACGGCTGCACCAACGGCAGTGACACCGGCCAGGAGCGCGATGCGGCGACCTGAAGATGCTCGGAATTTTTGCGGGGAATTCGGGCTCGCGATCATTCACTCGACTCCTTGGTAACTCCATTATCGGGACAGGTGCATGCGCACCGTGCTGTCAACAAGATGGCGACGAGCGTCTTACCCGAAGCTGACCGCAAAATTAATCTTTGGTAATGTCGTGAACCGAATGCATGCCTGAAACGACATGGGATGCTACGCTTCAGGCGCCCCTCACACGCAAAGCTCGTAGCCCGCATGGAGCCTTACGCGCGTTTATCGCGCGAAAGGCGTAATGCGGGACGATCTCGTCGCGGAGCCAAGTCCCGGATGGAGCACCGGGCTACGGTCGCGTCTCGCCTGATTTGAGCAGGCTTGCCAGGCGGGCTTCCTCGGCCGGCGTCAGCTGCCCGCCCTCCGGCTTGTCGGCATTGAGTTCGCCGACAGCCTTGCGACGGCGCGCAATGCGAACCAGAACCAGCAGGCCTCCAAGCACCAAAGCCGGCGGCATGACCCAAAGCAATGCCGTGTACCACGTGAAGCGCGGACGCAGCAGCACGAAGTCACCATATCGCGCAACGAGAAAATCAATCACCTGATTGTCGGAATCGCCCTCTTTCAGGCGCTCTCGCACCAGGATGCGCAAGTCCCGCGCCAGCGGCGCATCGGAGTCGTCGATCGATTGATTCTGGCAGACCATGCAGCGCAGCTCTTTCGACAACCCGCGCGCCCGCTGTTCAAGCGCGGGATCGTTGAGAACCTCGTCGGGTTGGACAGCAAGAGCCTGTTGGGACAACAGCAACAAGAGCAATGTCAGCCCAACGGCAACCGACTGCAGAATGCGCATGGCCCTACTCCGCTGGCTGCAGGGCGCCCCCGCGATTGCCCAGTTTTCGAGCCGGTTTTGGCGCCCCTACCCGCAAACGGCGATCGGACAGCGATAGAGCGCCACCGATGACCATCACGACCGCACCGAGCCAAATCAGCAGCACGAGTGGCTTGAAATAGAGACGCACTGGAATCGACCCGTCCGGATTGGGGTCACCGAGGGCCAGATAAAGCTGGCCAAATCCGCGCGTCATCAATGCCGATTCGGTCGTGCCGGTTCCACGGGATGGAAATGTGCGCTTTGACGGCTCCATCGTCCCGACCACCTCCCCGCCCGCGTGGCGGCGCACGGTGAATTGAGCCGCAAGTTCTTTGTAGTTGGGTCCCTGCCGCTCGGTGACGCTGTCGAAGTTCAAGTCCCAACGCCGGATCGAAATGGTCTGCCCCGGCTTCATTTCGGCAATGCGCTCCGCGCCCATCTGGGTCTCGCCGATAATACCAAGCAGCGTGACGCCGAGCCCGAGATGAGCGAGCGCCGAGCCCCAGGTCGAGCGTGGGAGACCGCGTGCCCGCGCCAAGGCCGTGTGAAACGGGACCTTCAAAAGGGCCGTGCGCTCGACCAGGTCCGTCAGGGCACCGGCAATGACGAACACCGCGAGCCCGATGGCGAATGGCACCAGCACCGGTCCACCGCCCTCCGCCGCATAGGTTATCGCAATCCCAATGAGCGCGATCGCCGTCGCGCCCATCAGGCGTTGCGCCACGCCAAGGAGATCTCCACGTTTCCAGGCGAGCAATGGACCGAAAGGCACCACAAACAGCAACGCTATGAACAACGGCCCGAAGGTGAGGTTGAAGAAGGGCGGCCCGACCGAGATCTTCGCGCCCGTGATGGCTTCGAGTGCGAGCGGATAGAGCGTGCCGAAAAAAACCGCCCCGCAAGCACACACGACCAGCAGATTGTTGAGCACCAGCGCGCCTTCACGCGAAATGGGCGCAAACAGCCCCCCCTGCTTCAGAAGCGGTGCCCGTATGGCAAATAGCGTGAGGCTGCCGCCGATGAACAGAACCAGGATGCCAAGAATGAAGGCGCCGCGTGCCGGATCGCTGGCAAACGTGTGCACCGAGGTGAGCACGCCCGAGCGCACCAGGAATGTACCGATCAGCGATAGTGAAAAGGCGAGGATCGCGAGCAGAATGGTCCATACCTTCAAGGCATTGCGCTTCTCCATGACGACGGCGGAGTGAAGCAGCGCCGTGCAGGCAAGCCACGGCATGAAAGAGGCGTTCTCGACCGGGTCCCAGAACCACCAGCCGCCCCAGCCAAGCGTATAGTAGGCCCAATACGAGCCCATCGCGATGCCAAGCGTCAGGAACATCCAGGCGAGCAACGTCCAGGGACGCACCCAGCGGGCCCAGGCGGCGTCGATACGACCATCGATCAACGCTGCAATCGCAAACGAGAACGAGATCGACAGACCGACATAGCCCAGATAGAGCAACGGTGGGTGGATGGCGAGGCCGGGATCCTGCAGAATCGGATTGAGGTCGCGCCCCTCCATCGGAGCCGTCGGAATGCGCAGGAACGGATTCGAGGAGATGAGGATGAATGCATAGAATGCAAAGGCAATGAGAGACTGGACGGCGAGCACATTCGCCTTCAGGCGCGCCGGCAGGTTGCCACCTAACAAAGCGACCATTGCGCCGAAAACGCTGAGGATGAGAACCCACAGTATCATCGAGCCTTCGTGATTGCCCCACACACCGCTGATCTTGTAGATGAGCGGTTTTGCCGAATGGGAGTTCTCAAACACATTGACGACGGAAAAGTCCGACTGGACGTAACATCCAACCAGCGCCAGGAAGGCAAGTGCAACGAAAAAGAATTGTGCGATGGCCGTCGGCCCCGCCACGCTCATGAGTGCTAAGTCATTCTTGCGTGCGCCATAGAGCGGTACGCAGGCCTGCACCAGCGCAAGACCGAGTGCAAGAACGAGAGCATAGTGCCCGAGTTCGGCAATCATTGTGTGAGCCCCATCATTGCGCCTTGGCCTGAGGACCGGCCTGTTCGTCGCCCTCTTTCCAATGGCCCTGCTTCTTGAGAGCGTCGGCCACTTCCTTAGGCATGTAGTTTTCGTCGTGCTTGGCAAGCACATTGTCGGCCTTGAACGTGCCCGCGCGATCAAGCGCCCCTTCGGTCACCACTCCCTGTCCTTCTCGGAACAGATCGGGGAGCAGGCCCTGGTAGGCGACCTGGATTGTGTTCTTGCCGTCGGTTACGGCGAAATTGACGTGAAGGTTTTCGCCTCGCACAACGCTACCCTGCTTGACCAATCCACCGAGGCGAATGCGGGACCCGGCAGGTATCTGCTTTTCGACCACATCCGAGGGCGAATTGAAAAAGACGATGGAGTCCTTGAGCGCGCCCAGGACAAGCGCCACGGCAACGCCGAGGACAGCGAGGCAGGAACCAATCAAAGCGAGACGGCGTTGCTTACGGGTCATCACACGTTTCCAGTGCTGATGTTCGGCGATATTCGGCCTTCGAAGTTTAATTCAGAAATCTGCGCGGCAACACGGAAGTCTCCGGTTCGGGAGACGGCGGCATCGAAATCGGCGGAGACCGTACTTATGTAGTCCGCCGACGTTATATTCCAATCCGCGCACACCGCAACAACGACCGCACCTGTGTTTCGCCGCGTCCCTATTCGCTGCATGCTAAAAGGATGCTGAACGGGCTCAAATCGCCGGGCCGCTTAGGCCTTTGGTAGCGGATCCCTATCCCTTGGTGACAGCCTGCGGCAAATCGCCGAGCCGTGCAGACCTGCTCCGGGCACCGTCGAAGGCGTCGCCGGGACGAGCCCTTCAACCATCCAGCTCGAGTTTCTTGATCAGGTTCTCGAACTGTTGAAGCTTTTCGGGCTCTTCGGCCAATGCCTTGCGAGCCTCGGCAGCGGTGGCTTTCGCCTTGTCACGTTGGCCGAGCACGACATAGGAATTCACGACCTGCGCCCATTTAAAGGCATTGGAACCGTCATGCTTCAATTGTTCGTGCAACCGAGCCACCATCGCGGCTGGGTCGAGGGTAATACCCGCAGCACCCGCAATGCGTGCGACCTCGCTTCGGATGAAATCCGCATAAGGTGCATCGGGTGGGGCCTCAGCCAGCATGGCGCGCCACAGGTTGGCGGCTTCGGTGGGGCGGCCTTCCTGCTCAGCCGCAAGTCCAATGAAATAGCGCGCCTTGATGTTCTGCCGATCAAGCGCGACCGCCTTTTCAAACAGCGCTTTTGCCTCCGGATTTACATTTCCGTCGGCGGCCGCAATCAAGGCTTCGCCCAGGCCGGCCAGGCGTTCGGATGATTCGCCGTTGAGCGCGAGCGCCTTGCGGCGTGCCTTGATGGCGTCCTCCATCCGTCCAAGCCGAAGGTAGACGGGCGCGATCACCTCCCATCCGCGGCCATCGTTCGGGTTCTTGGCCAGATGGCTTTCGAATTGCGCCATCATGACGTCGATCGAGGGCTGTTTCTCGCGCAACGCCAGGGGTTGTCCCGGCAAGGACGGCGAGCCCAGCGCCAGGTAGATCGACGCGCTGCCAAGCGAAACCACCAGCGCAGCCACCACGGCAACATTGCGTCGCAACGCTGACGTCGCCATCAGCGATTCGGGAGCTTGCGCCGATTCCACATCGGCGGCCGCAAGCAAACGCCGCGATACTTCGACCTGCGCGGCCTCCGCCTCGCTTTCCCCGATGAGACCAGCGTTGCGATCACGCTGGATTTCTTCGAGTTGATCCTTGTAGACGGCCACATCGCTGCCCGAGCGGAGCGGCCGATTGGCGCGCACAAGCGGCCAAACCACGGCGAAAGTTGCCGCAACCGTCATGAAGGCAAGCACGAACCAAAGCGCCATAGCGTCGACTTCAATCGCCTGAGATGCGCAATCCTAGGAATTCCAGCAACCTATCAATGACCTGCTGGGCGCGCTGTTACACCACGACGACACGCCAATCGCAACAGGTCGAGTGGTCGCGCCTGACCATTCGCCACATAGCTACTGCAATAAACATCGTTTTTGAAGGCAGATTTGCAGCCCACCGTGCGGAAAGCGGGCCAGCGATACCCGCAAGTGAACTCGCGATCCGAATCAGCAGCATGAGTCGTCGCGCGGCGAAACAGCGCGGCCGGTCTGCTGCGCGACCGATGCCTAACCGGACAGCGCTACCCGACGGCCGTCCAGGTCCCATCCGGATTGCGACAGGCGGTACCACGCATCGCCTGCGGACGCCCGTCAATATAGACCGTGTGGGTGAAAGAGCGGCAGCGCATTCCACGCGATACGTAATAGGGGCCCGGGACAACGGTGCCATAGTAAGTGGGACGTTCGCCACGCCAGCCGACCGGTGCGCCTGGCGCTCCTCTCTCCAGAGCCTCCATTTCCGCCATATAAGCGCGCTGGCGATCCTGTTCGTCCAGGGATGCCCCGATGGCGCTTCCCAGAAGGCCACCTGCAGCCGCGCCGACCACTGCACCAGCCAGTCGATTCGCAGCTCCGCGGCCGCCAACAAGAGCACCCAACGCCCCGCCAGCGATGGCGCCAGTGACCGCGCCCGTATCCTGCTTGGGGGAAAAGGGGTCGTTGGCGCACGCGCCAGCCGTCGCGGCGATGAGCGCGCCAATGATAAGCCTCGAAATCATCTTGATATCCCCCGGCACACAATTTCCCCTGGGCAGAATTTTCCCTTGGACAGGTATCCCCCATAACGTCGATGCTTATGCGCCGACATTCTGACTTTTGTCGGACATCGATATGGCAAGCCACAGCTCTGCAAACCCTTATGCCTAAGACTTCCCTAACCCGACATCCTAGAGCCGTCGGTCTTGCGCTCCGCGTTGGCTTTGTTCTGCAAAAATCTCCCATCGAGTCCTTTTCCGAAGACCAACCGCGCGCCTGTGGAGTCGATGCTCCACAATTGGCCCGTTGGCTTTGTTCTGCAAAAAGATCTCCTGTAATGCCGTTCCCGATGCCGGCGGTTGGTGGAATCCAACGCGCCACTGCATGGCTTTGTTCTGCAAAAATTTCACGTGGCGCGCCTGTATGTGACGATGCGCCCGTAGGACTCGATGCCGGTGCCGATCCCCGCTTCCGCTGGCGACACACGCATGGCACCCGATGCACCGTCGCCCATTGGCTTCGTTCGGCGAAAAATTCGGACGACCATCCTGTGCGGACCGCAGCCTGTCAAAATGCGGATTCGCATGGGTCGTTCTGCGCCGCGGCGATGCGGCAGGCCTGCTCGATCCGCTCTTAAGAGAACTGTCATCCGAAACCGCGTTGAAACCATGGCGCCCCGCTATGGCCCAAACGTAATTTGTTCACTATTTGTTCTACCGTCAAGACCAATTTCCCCTGGGTGGTGTCTCAGTTTGAAATTATGCCCCGTGGCTGGATGGACAGGGATGGACTACATTGGCGGG
>JADMIO011403893.1_pt1 | contig 24107 bp, 22 predicted proteins | sample 8958161 | NCBI WGS metagenome assembly JADMIO01 (sample SAMN16585339, study PRJNA669376) | soil metagenome | isolation source: Crop rotation soil | place: USA: Cullars Rotation, Alabama | collected 2011
CCGCCGTGACCGGCCCGGCCGGGCTGGCGCGAACCGAAGGAGCCTGAGATGACGATGACCGATGACCTGCCGAAACCGGTGGTCGAGCTGATGGCCTCGGGGATCGTCGCCGAGTTCGCCACGATCAGCCAGGCCGGCGTGCCGATCGACACTGCCTGCTATTATTTCCCGAGCGACGGGCTGAAGACATTCGATCTCGCCACCGGCCTGTCCTATCCGGCCAAGGCGGAACGCGCCCGGCGCAATCCGAAAGTGGGGCTGCTGATCGAGGGCAGGCCGGATGAGCCGGTGATCTCGATCGCCGGCATGGCCGCGGTGCGCGACGCCGACCCGCAGGCGAATGCGCTGCGCTACATCGCCGAGACCGGCTTCGCCTTGCCGCTCAACCCGGATTGGGCGCTCGCGCGCAAGGCGGTCTATTATTTCACCCGGATCATCATGGAGGTGACGCCGGTCCGCGTGTTGTGGTGGGACAACCCATCCGCGATGGACGGCGCGCCGCATGTCTGGGAAGCGCCGGCCGGCACGGTCTATCCATCGTCCGATCCGGCTGCGCCGGGCGCGATGAGCGCGCCGGCAAAATGGCCGCCAAGGACGTGGCGCGAGACGGCGGATCATGCGATCGCCAGAAAAGCTGCTGCCCATCTGACGCTGATCGACGACCATGGCTTCCCGTTGCCGATCCGCGCGCGTGAAGTGCAGCTGACCGATGACGGCTTCGACATTGTCGTGCCGCGCGGCGCACCCTGGTCCGGGAGCGGCAAGGCAACCCTGTCCTATGAAGGGCTGGAAACCTTCATCGGCGAGTGCCGCGCGGACGGCGCGGGGATTCACATGACGGTCGAGCGGGCGATGCCGTTCCACCCGTTCATGAACGATCAGCGCGAGATGTGGAATCCGAGCGAGGAGACCTACAACGGTTTCATGAGCCGGCTGAAGCATGAGTGCGATCGCCGCGGCGTGCCGGTCCCGACGCTGCCCGAGGACAAGCCCGAGCCGACCGCCGGCGCCCAGCTGCGCATGGCCCGTGGCCGAAACACTTTCCGCGCGCCGGCTACGGCGGATTGAGTCGCGGCGGGCTGCCGATCAGCCGGCGGCTTCGTCCATGCGGAGGCGGGTGATCTCGAGCCGGGCTATGCGCCATTGCCCGTCCTCCTTGCGGTAGCGGTCGTGGTAATGGCCATAGCCGTGGAGAGTGCGCCCATCGGGCCATTTGATCTTGTCCTCCATCGACCAGATGCCGGTCGCTTCGGTCGGCGTGATGATGCTGATCTCGGGCATATGGCCGTGATGGATCGTCACCACGCCGTCGAGGAAATTGCGGATATGCTCGACGAAGGCGTCGCGGCCGGTCGGCAGATCATGGGGCGCGGTCAGCTGCCGGCCGTTGGACACCGCCGAATCGACCAGCACGACGATGTCGTCGGTGAACACGGTCGCCCAATCATCCCATTGCTTGGTGTCCATGAAGCGAAAGTAACGTGCCTTGAGCTGGCAGATCGCTTCCCGCTCGGCGGTGAGATCGGCGATATCGGCTTCGGCCATCGGCTTGCTCTCCAGTCAGACGTCGCGCCATAGTTGACCGTTGCGCGCCCAGGCTCAATCCATAATTACAACGCGCATGGTCTTTCATGCGGACGCAAATCGGAAGGAAGGACGGCGATGTTGCAGACGGCGGTCATGTTCGACATGCGTGCGCCGGCGCTCGGCGCGCCCGCGCCGGAACTCTATGCCGCCGCGCTCGACATGGCGGCCTTCGCCGATGACATTGGCATCGATTTCATCGGTTTGATGGAGCACCACGGCTCGGAGGACGGCTATCTGCCGTCACCCTTCGTCATGGGCGGGGCGATCGCGGCGCGGACCCGGCGCTGCCGGCTCAACCTCGGCGCGGTGATCCTGCCGCTGCACGATCCGGTCAAGGTCGCCGAGCATATCGCCGTGCTCGACCAGCTCAGCGGCGGCCGGCTCGAGGTAACCTTCGGCGCCGGCTATGTGCCGTCCGAATTCGCGCGCTTCCGCGTCTCGCTGCGCGATCGCGGCAAGCTGCTCGACCAGGGCATCGAGATCATCCTGCGCGCGCTCAACGGCGAGCGATTCGAAATGGACGGCCGCGAGATCTTCGTGCGCCCGCTGCCGGTGCGCGATCCGCGCGACATCGTCATGGCCGGCGGCTCGGTCGCCGCCTCGGCGCGGCGCGCGGCGCGGTTCGACATCGGCCTGGCTCCGGTCTTTCCCGGATTGTTCGCGCTCTACGAGGAGGAGTGCCGCAAGCTCGGCCATCCGCCACGCCACTGCCATGGCCCGGCCAATCCGCTCGCCATCCATCTCGCCGAGGATCCTGATCAGGGCTGGGACCAGATCAAGGCGCACGCGCTGCATTGCGCCTTCGCCTATGCGCAATGGGCCGAGGAGGAAGAGGGCGCCAATCCGAGCGGGCCTTTCCACGGCCTGCTCAACGAGGACGCGCTGCGCGCCTCCGGGATCTTCACGGTGTGGACGCCGGAGCAATTGCTCGCCGAGGCCGAAAAGGTCGACGAGCCGCGCACGCTCGGCTTCATGCCCCTGCTCGGCGGGCTGGCGCCGGCGGTCGGCTGGCAGAGCCTCAAGCTCCTCGAGGAGGCCATGCCCGATCTTCAGGCGATACAGCGCGCGAAGCAGGCGCGCGCCTGACGGCGGGACAGCGAGCTAGCTGGTCGGATCCTTCGCCAGCGCCACGGGTATGGCGCTGAGCCGCGGCATTGCGTTGATCGGGTCGAGATGAGAGTCGGTGGTGACAAAGCGGCTGGTCGCGACGCCGGTCTCGCTGACATCGCCGTCGCCTGGCAGGCCGCCCCAGCCATGCGTCATTGAAACGACGCCGCGGCGCATCCCGGGATCGGCGGCGGCAATCGCCGACAGCGTCTCGTTATCGGAACGGATCGACACACGGTCGCCTGCCGTCACGCCAAGCGCCGCCATGTCATCGGGATGGAGGAACAGCGGATTGCTCTTCATCCGCCGGCGGATCGCCGCGAAGTCTCGTCCGACGGTGTTGACAGTCTCGCGCGCACGCCTGACCACGAGGTGATGGGTGAAGCGTCCACCGGCAACGAGGCGTTGTACGGGTTCGGCGAAGACGTCGGCCAGCTCGGCCGCGACGTCGTCGGGCATCGGGAGGAGGCGATCGGTCGCGCCCGGCCGCGGCGGCAGGACGATCTCGGGTTCCATCTCATAGACCTTGCCGGTCGGCGCGCTGCGGATCAGCTCGTAATCGACCGCACCTTTCGCGCCGAGGATCGCCAGCAGCTCGTCCGAGCTCGGTGGCGTCGTCATGTCGAGCGACTGGCTGAACAGCGACAGCTGCAGCCCGAGCCGTTTGCCGAGCGCCCAATAGACATACCAGTCTTCGACAAGATCGCTTCCCGCCGGGCGATCGAGCAATGCCGGCGTATAATGCGCATAGGGTTCGGTCATGCCCCAGATTTCCATGAAGATCGTATGATCCGGCCGCTCGAAGGCAAGCGTCGGGGCGAAGACGTAATCCGCCAGCCGCGCGGTTTCCGACCAGCGCGGCTCGCTCGTCACCAGCAGGTCGAGCGATCGCAGGGCGCGGATCGCTTTGCGCTGATCGGGTAGCGCGTTTGCCGGGTTTGATCCGACGCAGAACAAGGCGCGCAGCCGGTCTTTGCCGTCATGCAGAATCTCGTCTGCAAGCACGCCCGACATCATTTCCCCGCGCAATGTGCCGTAGCCGGTCGCCTTGCTGCGATGCCCATGCTCCCAATGCCGGCTCGGCGGCACGACCTCGGCATGGATCGGCCGCCGCGGCAGCATGACGCGCGGATTTTGCACGATATCGCCCGGACGCGCGAAGCGGCCGCAGACGATGTTGAGGCATTGGATCAGATGCTCGGCGAGATTGGAACGTGGCGCCATGTCCGGCCCGCTGCCGCTCCCCGCCATGCCCCGCTTCGAATCGCGTGCGAACAGCGCCGCCGCGGCATGAATTTGGTCGGCGTCAACGCCGCAGCGCCCAGCCGCGTAGTCGAGCGTGAACGGCATGACCGCCCGCTTCAATGCGTCGAGGCCACTGACATATTGTGCGCAGAAGTCAGCGTCATGCCACTCCTGGACGAGAATCTCCCGTAGCATCGCGGCGAACAGCGTCGGGTCTTCGCCGGGCATGACCTGGAGGAACAGGTCGGCGATCGCCGCGGTCTCGGTACGGCGCGGATCGACGATGATCAGCTTCATGCCGCGTTCGCGGGCGCGCCGGAGATACTTGAGCGGGTTGTATTGTGGGATGCCGGCGTTCGATCCCGACAGCGACACCAGCGGGTTCATTCCCGCCAGCAGCCAGACATCGGCGTCGGCGAAGGCTTGCCGGCCGGAGCCGAATTTCCCCATCCGGCATTCGGCGATCCACTTGGCAGACTGATCGATCGTTTGCGACGTGAATACCGATCGCGAGCCGAGCGCGCGGATAAACGCGTGCGCCATCAGGCACTGCAAAACGTTCATCGCCGCCGCCGTGCCGACGAAGACGCCGATCGCGTCCGGCCCATGGCGCTCGACGATGCGGGCAACGCTTTCGGCGACCTCATCGAGCGCCTGCTCCGAACGGATCGGCGCATAGGAGCCATCGGCCTGCCTCCGCATCGGCGCGCGAATGCGGTTTGGGCCGTGATGAAATTCGCCGTTCTGTCGTCCCTTGATGCAAATATAGCCGTCGGTCGCGCGATTGGCGCGGTCGCCCTTCACGTCGACGATCCGATTGTCCTCGATCGACACCACGACGCCACACAGCCCGGGACAAATTCGGCAATAGGATTGCTTCTTGATCATGCCGACGATCCCGTCGTCATCGGGGCTCAGCCTCACTCGCCGAGATATTTCTCGAGCGTGTGATGATAGTGGCGGATGCGCAGCTCGAGATATTCGGTGAGCGTCAGCTCGCCATTGGCCAGATTGTGCATGCCGCGCTGGACCGCTGGAAGCTGCTCGGCGTCCTGCTGAAACAGGGTGCCGACCTCGCCGAGGCCGAAGTCCTCGAATGAATCCTCGGGGCCGAGCTTGAGGATCGGCGCTGATGGCGGCCGCTCGCCCTTGAACGGCACGAACAGCATCGTTTCCCAGGTGCACCATTCCGGATCGTCGGGATCGGGCAGCATGCGGTAGAACAAGGGATAGGATAGAGTCGGCCAGGGCATGGTGTTGGGGAAGATGTAGTAGGCGACCTGGTCGATCAGCTCGGTCGTGCTCATGCCCGTCGTGTCGAGGCCATAGGCCTTGTCGTAGAATTTGCGATAGATCCGCGTCAGGCCGGCGCGGGCGCTCTCGCCGGGCTGCAGCTGCCCTTCCTCTGTTCCGATCGCTTCGGGCAAGACGAGGCCGCAGACATTCTCGAAGGTTTCCTGCGGGCTCGGCGGCGGCCGCATCTTTGGCGATGGGACGCCAATGATCGCCTGGTAGCGGCTGACATGTGGTTCGTCGGCATAGACGTCCTGCTGGCTGCAGTCGCACGGCGAGCTGGCGAGATACTGCGGATGGGAGGAAAAGGCGTGGAAGCCTTCGATAAAGGCGTCGATCGCCGTCTTCCAGTTGCAGCGGATGCGCTTCTCGACATGCATCGCCTTGTAGCGATCGGAGAAGTCCCAACGCTCCCAGTCGCGCGCCATCCGACCCATATATTGACGCAGCGGCATCGCATCGCGATCGAAGTTGATGAAGACGAAGCCGTTCCACACCTCCAGCCGCACCTCGGGCAGGCTGAAGCTTTCCTCCTCGATCTGCGGGAAGTCCCATTTCGACGGCATCCATTTGAGCGTGCCGGCGAGATCCCAGGTGAAGAAGTGATAGGGGCACTTCAGCTCGCTTCGGTGCGTGTGATGCTCGCAGATCTCGCGCCCGCGGTGGAGGCAGGCGTTGTGGAACGCCTTGAGCGCGCCATCGCGCTGACGGACGATCAGCACCGACCGATCGAGGATACGGTAGACATGGACATCGCCCGGATTGGGAATGTCTTCGCCCCAGCAGGCGAATTGCCAGACCTTCGGCCAGAGCCTGGCCCGCTCGAGCTCGAACCAGCTGCGGCTGTAATAGCGTGACGCGGGGATTGGTCCCGTGCCCAGCCGCAGGTCGGATTCGGCGAGCAGCGGCGGCGGGGGGATCGCATCCTCGCTGCGGACGCTGGCGGCGGTGATCTCCGGCCGGATCGGTTCCGGCGGCAGGCTCGGCGCCTCGCGCCAGCTGGAGGCGGCAGTGTCCGTGTCGAGCCCGGCCATCATGCTCTCCTGTCGCTGCACCCGGCCATGCGCCGGCCTGAGCCGACAACCGTCCCAGACCGGCCGATAAAGTCAACGCACTTGGCGCTTCTTCCCCTCAGGCCGCGCCCGCGGCCGCAGTTTCTCCCGTAAACTACGATCGATTGGTTGCCGCCAGCACATAAAGCTCACTAAGCTCGGGAGGGTTTTTGTCTGAAACGCACGGGGGGTGGCGCTGCGTTCAACGCGAAGAGGACGGGCCGGACGTCCGACGACGGACGATCTGGAGAAGCGCAAGGCAAAGGTCCTGGCCATCGCCGAGGAGCTGTTTGTCGCGCGCGGCTATCTCGGCACGACGATGGCCGAGGTCGCCAAGCGCGCACGGGTTTCGCCGCGGCTGATCACCGCGCATTTCGGTGACAAGGCCGGCCTCTTCATGCGCATCATCGAGGGCTGGAGCGCCGGCTTTGCGCGCCATGCCCCCGAGCAGGATTTCGACGAGCCGCTAGAGGCAATTCTCTACGACGCCGCCCAACTTGCCTGGCAGACTGCCTATTCTAAGGAATCGGTCAGGATGCAGCGGCTGGTCGTCGGCGAAGGCGACCGCTTCCAGACGCACACGAAGGAAATCGCGCGGACCGGGACGCGCAACATGATGGCGCCGTTCGAAGCCATCTTCCGCAATCTCTCTGACAAGGGGCTTATCAACGCGACCGATCCGGCCCGGGCCTGCAAGTTCTTCCTCGACCTGATCGTCGGCTATTCGCCGCCGCAGGCGGCGATGGGATATTGGGATCGGGTGCCGGACGACGCGGAGCTGCGGGGCAAGGTCCGCTTCTTCTGTCTCGCCCTGTCGGCCGATGGGCGAGGAGCGCCGGCGATCTAGGGTTGGGCACCGCCCCGGTGCGCTAATGTCATCGGTAATTGACGATAACTTGCGGCTGGCACCATAGTCGGCGTGGACCGGCGTCACGAGACTCCGGGAATTGCCGGGAAGAGGAGGTCGCTATGGCGCTGCTGCAGGGTAAGGCGGTCGTGGTCACGGGCTCGGGTCATGGCATCGGCGCGGCCTGCGCCAAGGGCGTCGCCAGGCAGGGCGGTGCGGTGGTGATCAACGACATCAACCCGGCGCGCGCCGAGGCGACCGTTGCCGAGATCGAGGCGGAGGGCGGCAAGGCGGTCGCCTGCGTTGCCGATATTTCGCAATGGGACGAGGCGGGGCGGCTGATCCAGACCTGCATCGATAGCTTCGGCCGGATCGACGGGCTGGTCAACAATGCAGTCTATTATTCCTACGGATTGCTCAGCGAATATGATCCGAAAGGAGCGGAGCGCTCGATCGCGGTCAACGTCGTCGGCAGCTTCCATTGCACCGGTCATGCGATCAAGCCGATGCTGGCGCAGAATTCGGGATCGATCGTCAACGTCGTCTCCGGCGCCCATCTCGGCATGGTTCATATGGGCGTGTACGGCGCGACCAAGGGCGCGCTCGCCTCGATGGTCTACACCTGGACGCTGGAGCTCGAAGGCACCGGCGTCCGGGTGAACGGACTCTCGCCCTTCGCTGCTACCAACGACGATGGCGCGCAGACCTATGGCGATGCGGAGGAAGCTGCCGCGCGCCAGGCGCTGCTGCCCAAGCCCGAGAACAACAGCTTCGTCACTGAATTTCTGCTGTCCGACCTCGCCGCCGACGTGCGCGGCCAGCTGGTACGCTGCGATGGCGATGAGATTTATCTCTACAGTCATCCCGCGCTGCTGCTGCCTTCGGTCCGGCGCGAGAAATGGACCGCCGAGGAGCTGGCGCGCGTCTTCCGGAACGAGTTCGGCGGTCGTCAGGTGCGCTGCGGGGTGCTGGGCCAGGAATCGCTGCCGGTCGATCTCACCGGCGGTTTCTGGGCGCGGCTGGCCGAGGCCGAGGCAGCAACGGTCGATTGATGCCGGCGAGGTCCTAGCGGTCGGCAACCAGCTGGGCGAAAGTCTCGGTCAGCCGGCCATGGGCGAGCAGATGCTGAACCGTGTTGTGGCCGACCGCGTCTAAGCGCTCCAGCCGGATCGTCGACAGGCCGGCGAGATGTTCGGCATGAGCGACGTCCTTGGCCCAATTCCCGCCATAGCAGATCACACGCGGCACATCCGGATCGGCGTCTTGCAGGCTGATGCGGAGATCCACCAGCCAGCGCGGGTCGAGCTGGGCGCGGACCGCCTCGCTGAAGAACCAGTAATGCGGCAGTGACGAGGTCGGGCTGAGATCGGTCGCATGCGAGAAGCCGAGAAAGCCATCGCAGGGGAACATCAGCGATGTCATCAAGGCCGGGTAACCGCTGCTTGAAAACCCGGACAGGTAGATCTTCTCGGCTCCGAGCTGACGCGCGATCGCCTGAATCTTGTCGGCGATGCTCGCTGGATCAACGGCGAAGTCGGCAACACCCCGCTGGAAGTTGGCATGGGTGGAGTCCTTGAGGATCAGCAGATGGCAGCCGATGTCCTTCAGCAGTGCGTGAAGGGCTAGATGCGAAACATAGTAGTTGTTGAAAATCGTCGCGAAGATGACCAGCAGCTTGTGGCTGCCGGGCGCTTCGAACAGCAGATAGCCGCTCTTGCGATAAGCCCGAACGATCCGTGTGCGGTCGACGTCTTCCAGGCGATAGTGCTTCCGCACGTTCTCGAAACATTTCTCTAGGACGACGGCATAGTCGCGAAAATCGCGACTTGGGTGCTGCAGCAGCTGACTGATCAGTCGCATCGGGCCGGAGTGGCCGTGGGCGACCATTTCCTCTGCCAGGAACACGCCCTGCCGTGGGGACAGCTCGTCCAGCTTCGCCATCGTCGCGATTTTGTCGAGGCTCTCCATCGTATGCTGGACGGGATGGTCGAGCTCCAGCGACTTATTTGTGCCGGGGCGGGGCAGGGGTTGTGACATGTCGCCGTTCGGTTAAAGGGAAAGTCTTTTTGATCTATGTAGTTATGTGAAACTTCGATGCTTGGTTCTAGCGCGGCCAAGGGTCGTCCGACAATAGCGGTTGAACCATTCTTTTGCGCTCGACATCCGCGTACGGCGATGGAATTCGATGAACCGGCAGGTAGCGCTGCCGACATGCGGGAACGTGAGAGTGGACCGGATCGGGCAGGACTTGCAGTTGATCATCGGCGATGGCCAGTCGGCGCGGTCCCGCGCGATCGCGGCGACCGCACAGCGCTTCGCCCAGGAAGGCCTCGGGCGCGGCGGCATCCTGTTGTACCACGGTCGGCAAGCCGCCGAACTGGTGCCGATCTTCTGGGCAGTGATTGCGCTGGGTGCCGTCTTCGTTCCGATCGACGCCGGCTGGCCCGATTATCTGGTTGCCCGGGCCGCAGGTGCGATTCGGCCCGCCATCGTCGTCGCCGATGAGCCGCATGCGTCGGCGCTGCGCGACCTGTACCCGGATGCCGTGGCGATCCCGGCGGCGGAACTGCGAATCGATCGCATGCGGCCGTCCGGTACCATCGCAACCCCGGTTGAAATCGCCGGCAGCGCGCCCGCCGCCTATCTTTTCACCTCCGGGTCGACCGGCACGCCAAAGGCCGTGGTCCTGTCGCGGGACGGGCTGGCCCAAGGCGCTCGCACGACCCTTGCCAGCTTTGCCTGGCGCGCTGGCGACCGGCTGGTGAACCTGCCCGAGCCTCACACGATGAGCGGCCTGCGCAATGCGCTCGTCGCAGCGCCCGTCGGCGGGATCGACTGGCTCCCGGTACCGACACCGGTGCTGGAGACGATCTTCGCACTCACCGCCTGGCTCGACGAGGTGCGCTGCCATCGGCTTGTCGTCGGCCCGGCCTTTCTGCGTCAGCTCATGCTGATGGGCACGCGGCTTCCGGCACGCGCATTGAGCGAACTCTGCGCGATCTACTCGACGGGCGCCGCGCTCGATCCTATCGCCGCGGCCTGGTTGCGCGAGACGCATGGCATCCCGGTCGTCAACTACTATGGCCTGACCGAGACCGGCGGCCTCTGCCTCAGCCAGTCGCTCGCCGATGCGAAGGCGGGCGACGGCAGCCTCGGCCGCCCGGTGGGCTGCGAGGCTCGGCTGGTTGACGGGGAGGCGGGGAACGCCAGCCGTGGCGAACTCCAGATCAAGAGCGGCCAATTGATGACCGGCTATCTCGACGATCCCGAGCGGACCGCCGCGAGATTCGACGGCGAATGGCTACGGACAGGAGACGTGATGCACCGCGATGCCCAAGGCCGCTTCCACCTCATCGGACGCGGCGAGCTGGCGATCAAATCCGCCTCGACCGACCGCATTCATCCGGAGGAGCTCGAAGCCTTGCTCCAGGAGCATCAAGCTGTCATCGACGCCGCGGCATTCGGTTTCCGCACCGAGGCCGGCATCGACCAGATTGGGCTGTTGGTCGTGCGGCGACCCAGCGGCCCGGGAGACAATGACTTGAAGCGAGCGCTGGCACAGTATGTCGAGCGCCATCTCGGGCGCAGTCGCACGCCGAACCTGATCACCTTCGTCGATCGGCTGCCGCGCAATGAAAGCGGCAAGATATTGCGCGCCGCGCTGGACGAGATGATTCGATGAGCGCCGCTGAAGCCGTTCGCCGATCGGCCGATGCCGGGAGCAAAGCCTGGATCGATCTCGGCCGCCGCACGCTTCGGTTCAGCGAGCTCGATGAACGTATCCAGCGCATGGCGGCATTGCTCGCGGCACGCGGCGTCAGCCTTGGCGACCGCGTGGTGATCGCCTCGCGTGACGACGCAGAGACCGCGTTGAACTTCGTGGCGCTGGTCGCCAATGGGGTGACGGCGATCAACATCGATGCTGAGACCGCCGAACCCCGTGCGAAGGCGCTGATCGCCCGGAGCGCGCCGCGGCTCCTGATCGTCGACGGTCCACTTGCGGACAGCTGGGAGCTGTCTCCGCCTGAAAGGGTGATTCGGATCGAGCCGGCGCCCGCCGCCGGTAAGCTGCTCGGCGGCCTCCTGCGCAAGACTCCGGCGAGCGGCTTTCACGCCGAGCTTGCAGCCGCCGGCACCAGCGCGCCGCCCGCCGAGATTCCGCCCGAGACGATCGCCTATATTCTGTTCACGTCGGGCACGACCCAGCAGCCAAAGGGCGTGTGCATCAGCCACCGTGCGCTGTTCGCCCATCTCGCCACGCTAACCCGCATCTATGGCTGCGGCGAGAACAGCATCATCCTCAATACGCTCATGCTGTCGCATGCCGACGGCATAGCGCAGGGACCGATGCTCGCCTGGGTCAATTGCGCAACCCTGCACCGTCCGTTTCCGTTCGAGATCGGAACGATCGATCACTTGCTCGATGCGGTCTATCGGCTGCGCGTGACGCACATGATTGCCGTGCCGACCATGTTGGCGTTGATGACGCGATTGGTCGGGAAGAGCGATGCCTTCCAGGGCGGCGACTTTCGGCTGATGGTTTCCTGCGGTGCGGCTCTCGAGGCCGAGCTGTGGACGCGCGTGGAACAATGCTTCGGTGTGAGCCTGATCAATGTCTATGGCTTGACCGAGACCGTCGCCGGCGGAGTCTTTGCCGGCGAGATCGTCGGCGCTCGTCACCCGGGCAGCATCGGCGTGCCGATCGATTGCGAGCTGCGGATTGTCGATGAGAACGGCTGCGATGTTGGGGTCGATGACACGGGTGAGCTGCTGATCCGCGGCGATCTGCTCTTGTCGGGCTATTTCGAGGATCCGGCGCTCACGGCAGCAACGATGGTCGACGGCTGGTTTCACACTGGCGATCTCGCCAGTCGCGATGCCGCCGGCATTTACTGGGTGCGTGGCCGGATCAAGAACATCGTCATTCGCGGCGGGTACAATATTTCGCCTGAGGAAATCGTCGAAGCGCTCAATCGCCATCCGGCGGTGCGCGAGTCCGTCGCCTTCGGTATCGCCGATCCGGATTGGGGCGAGCAGCTCGTGGCGCTCACCGTCACCAACGGCGTCGATGAAGCCGAGCTGCACCGCCATGCGCAGGGCTTGCTCGAACCGCGCAAGCTGCCCAACCGGATCCTCATCGTCGACGCGCTGCCGCACGGCCGTTCGGGCAAGGTCGTGATCGACGACGCGCGCGCTCTCTATGAACGCAGCGTCGCACAGCCCCAGCCGGCGACCGGCGCGGGCGAAGACGATCCCGGCAATGACGCCGAGCGGGTGCTGGCGATCGCCGCCAGCGCCTTCAGGACGCAGCGCGATGAGCTCACCCTCGACGCCACGCCGGACGACGTCTTCGGGTGGGACTCGATGGCGCATATGGAGTTCGTCGTCGCGCTCGAGCAGGAATTCGGCATCTCCCTCTCGCCGAGCGTTGTCCTCGGCCTCGACCGACTGTCGAAAGCGCTCGACGCCGTGCGCGCCGGGTGAACGGCCGGCCGCCGCTCTGGACCTGGGGCGCCGCGATCATTCTTGCGGTGCTGGTGCTGGTATCTCTGCTGCTGCTGCAGGAGCGGCACAAGCAGCGTTTCTTCAAGATAGGCCGCCTCGAACGTGCGGATCAGCGGCCATTGATCGTAGCAATCGGCTCGTCGCAAACCTTATGCGGGCTTGATTTCGACAGTAGCATGGAGCGTCGGCTTTCCGATCGAGGCGTTGCGGCGCACTTCGTGCGGATTACCGGCAGCAACATGTCGCTGGCTGATTTGACACGGTTCTGGAAACCGCTCTTCGCCGCGCGCCCGGCTATCGTAATCATCGAGGCCAATACGGTTCGCTACATTCGGGCATCGCCACTCGACTGGCGCGAGGAGCTTCGCGGGCGGCTGATGCGACGGCTTCTGTGGGAGCCCTATACGCCGGCCAATGAAGATAGCGTCGGCGCCGACCAATTTTGCCAGCCCGAAGCCCGGGGGCTGCCGTCCGTTGCCGATTATCGGGCCGCGCTGAGCCCGTGGCGCACGAGTTCGGCCGAGCAGGTGCAGAGCTTCATCAGCCATGTCCGCGCGCTCGAGAGGGCCGGCACCCGGGTCGCGCTGCTTGACCTGCCGCGAAATCCTCGCGCTGTACCGTGGTTTCCCGCCAGCTTACGCTTGAGCGGAGATCGCGTCATCGAACGGGTACGTCTGGAGACTGACGTGGGACCGATCGACGGTCTGCCGCCAATCGGGCCTGAACATTTTGCTGACACTGGCCACCTCCGCGCCAGCGGTCGAAAGATCGTGTCGGATTGGCTCGCAAAACTTCTCGCGCAATCCTTGCGAAGGGCGCCGTGACCGCCGGGCCAAGTCCTCTCGCCATTGTGATCGGCTGGGTCGGACTGGCGGCGCTCTTCGGGTGGCTGCTGCCGGCACGATGGCAGATGAGCGCGATTGCGTTGTGCGGCGCTGGCCTGCTCGCCAGTCTTTCTCCCTGGTCTCTGGTTGTCCTGCTGATCGCTGCGATCCTCACATTCTACGTCGGGCGCCAAGCACCGCGGCATTGGTGGCTAGGATCAATTGCCGTGACCGCCATCGTCCTGCTTTATGGGGTCGTGCTGGTTCAAGCAGGCGGTATCGCGCCGACCGTGGCGCATCGCTGGGTCGTGCCGCTTGGCATGGCCTATTATGCCCTGCGGCTGATCCACTATCTCGTGGAATCCGGCCGAGGTTCGCTGCGTTCCCACGGGCTCGACGAATATCTCTATTATCATTTCCTGCCATCTGCGCTGCCAGTCGGCCCGATCCATCGGTTTGGCGATTTCCTGACGGACCTGCGTCGGCGCCGTTGGGACGCCGCGCTTGTCTCGGACGGCCTCGGCCGCATCCTGCTTGGTGGCTGCAAGATCGTCCTCATCGCGACGGTGTTGCTGCCGATACTCTTCGGCCCAAGCCGGCCTGCGCCGGTGCTGTTTTCACCCGACGGATATCGCGAGACGCTGCACTTCTGGCTCAATCTCTATGTGCAGTTCAGCGGTTACACCGACCTCGCGATCGGCGCTGCCGCCACGATGGGCTTCCGCCTGCCGGAAAATTTCAACCGGCCCTTTCTCGCTCGCAATATCGCGGAATTCTGGCGGCGGTGGCACATGAGCTTGTCGTCATGGTGCCGGGACTATGTGTATATGCCGGTGCTCGCCCAGTGGCGCAGACCGGCGCCAGCCATGGCCATGGCCATGCTGGCCCTGGGCTTGTGGCACGCGGTTTCGCTGCATTATGTGTTCTGGGGTTTGTACCACGGTTGCGGGCTGATCTTCTGGCGGCGATTTGACAAGCTCGCCGGGCCGGCAATCGAGCGGATGCCACGCATTGGACAGTTCGCGTGGCGCGGTTTTGCGACTATTTTGACGGTCCACTTCGTGATTTTCAGCTATCCCTTGGCCAATCAGATCGAGGCGCTGCTATCCCAATGACAACCTATGCTCGACTGGCGCACAACTTTGGTCCGGCCGCTGCGAATGCAATGGTGATCCTGTTCCGCGCCGGGCTGATCATCCTCATCGTGCTGCTGTCGGATCATCCCGCGCAGCATTTCACCTATCTGCAGAACTGACCCTTGCGCGACTGGGCCATTGAGACGCTGTCGTGCCCGAGTTGCCGGCGCGGCTATGCGCTGGAAATCGCCGAGCGAACAGGGGACGAGATCGTCGAAGGTCGGCTGACCTGCCCGGGTTGCGCCGTCGATATTCCGATTCGCGCCGGCTTTGCCATGTTCACCGCCGCCGGCATCGCCGACGAGGTGGCGGGCGAGATGACCGCGCAGCGGGACTACGAATCCTATCGCGCGCAGAAAGCGCAGCGTGGCGAGATCGAACGCTATGCCGCCTTTCACCCGTTCAACGAAGGCGTGCGCGCCGCCGATGCGGTCATCCCGCGCTTTGCCGCTCATCTTTCGCCCGGTGCGCTGATTCTCGATCCCTGGAGCCGTACCGGCTGGAGCGCGGTCTGGCTCGCGGCACGCTTTCCCGAGCAACGCGTCGTCGCGCTGTGGGAGGGCGATCGCAGCGTGCTCGGCTATGCCGGCTTCGGCTATTGGCTGGGCGTCGGCAAGAAGCCAACGAATCTCGACATATTGTTCGTCGATCCCACCCATGGTCTGCCCTTCGCCGACGATGTCTTCGCCGGCCTCTATGCGCATGATTGCTGGCACCGCTTCTCGCCGATTCCCTTCTGGGCAGATTGCCTTCGCGTGACGTCCGCGGGTGCGCCGATGGTTCTGGCGCATACCCATCTCAGCAACAGCGAGCCCGATCCCTGGTTCGATCGCGGCTGCATCATCCGCCATGGCCGCGACTATCGAGCCTGGCTCGATCGCCTGCTCGCCGACGATCCGCGCGAGGGTTGGGTCTGGAGCGAGCTCGATCTTTTCCGTGTCGCCGGCAGCGGTGCGTTGCCGCCGGACTCGTCCGAGACCACGCATTATTACAACGCGCTGATCTTCATCGCCGATCCGGCGAAGGCGCCAGTCACCGAGACGCGCGACGACGGCGATCTGCGGCTGCTCGTCAATCCCCTGTTTCGCATCGACTTTGCCGGAGGTACGGCATCGGTCGATGGTCGGCTCCATGACGGTCTCGTCGGCGGACTGCTCGACCGCCACCCGGCTTATCGCGCGCATCTCCCGCAACAGCGCTTGCGGCTGACCAAGGATGATCTGATCACGCTTGCGCTTGCCGTGACAGGACATTCCGTCGCCGATATCCGCGCAGCGATTGGGCAGAATGCGCCAAAGCCGGCAATGATCGCTGCCGATCTGCTGTTGCCGACGCCTGTCGCGGGCGGGGGCATCGATCTGCAGCGATTTCACGCGCTGCAGCTTCCGCCTCCCGGCTCGGTCGCAACCTTTATCGCACAGCTGTGGCAGCGTGACGGCGTAGCCTTGCGATCGAGCGATGGCGGCGAAATCCGCGGCGAGGAGCTGCGCGCCTTGTTCGGCGCGATGATCGTGGCTCTGCGCGATCTCGGCGCCGGTCCGGAGCGGGGGATCGCCTGCGCGGTTTGCGATCATCCGCTATCCCTGCTGATCTGCCTCGCCACGCTCGCCTGCGGCGGCGATGCCTGGCTTGCCTCGGCCGCGCAGGCCGGAGGTGCTGACCTTGTCATAGCGGCCGACTCGCAACCGCTGCCAGACGGCGGGATTGCGCTCGGTCTGGACGGCGCGGTCGGCTCGCTGGTCGACCGGCTTTCAAACGCGACGCAAAGTGACCGTCGGATCGCGGCGACCGGCGATGTCGTCTTTCGCAGCGGTGGGCGGCTGGTTCGGATCGCCGCCAACAGCCTGATCGAGGCGGCGCTATCCTTGCAGGCGGCCGCCGCGGAGGGTGATCTCGCTATCGCGAGCCTCGATCATGGCGCGGATCTGCTCGCGTGCCTCATCACCCTGGCCAAGGGCGGCGCGGTCCGGCTCGGCTGATCGCCCACGCCGGCGCTATTGCATCGTGCGGCCGCCGCTGACGATGATGTTCTGCCCGACGATGCCGATCGCATCTTCGCTGGCGAGGAAGCGGATCACCGCGGCCATGTCCTCGGGCTCGCACATCCGTCCGCGCGGAATCTGCGCCATGGCGGCATCGACGATATGTTGCGGCACGCCGTCGATCACCGCACGGGTGCGTGTCACGCCCGGGCTGACCGCGTTGACGTTGATCCCGAACGGCGCGAGCTCGCGGGCGAGGCCGCGGGTGAAGCCGATCACGCCGCCCTTCACCGCGGCATAGTCGACCAGCTTGGGATCGCCGTAGATCGCCGATTCCGAGGCGACATTGACGATCTTGCCCGACTCCCGTTCGCGCATCCCCGGCGCGACCGCCCGCGACCAGTTGAGCGTGGTGCGCAAATTGGTGTCGATCAGGAAATCCCAGATCGCCGGATCCGAATCGGTGAAGTCGGTCTGTTTCTGTCGCGCGCTCTGCCCACAATTGTTGACGAGGATGTCGACCCTGCCATGGGCCGCGATGATCGCCTGATGCGTCCTCTGCACGGCATCGTAGTCGGAGCAATCGACTGTCAGAAGCTCGGTCGTCAGACTCCGGTCCGCCATGGTGTCACGCAGGATCGCGAGCCACTCCTCATTCTTGTCGACAGAGATGACATGCGCACCCTCGCTGGCAAAACGCGTTGCGATGGCAGTGCCGATCCCGCCGGCAGCGCCGGTGACGACGGTGATCCTGTTGTCGAAGGCGGCCATCGGCTCAGGCGGCCAGACGGATGCCGGTCAGATGCCGGACGCGCGGATTGCCGTGATCGAAGGTCAGCGGCGCATCGGGCTCGGCGCGATGCAGTCCGGGAAAGCGGCGCGCGACATTGGCGATCAGCGGCGGCATCACCGCGCGGGCGATGACGTTGCCGATGCAGGTATGGATACCGGCGCTGAAGCCGAGATGATCCTTGTTGTTCGGCCGGTCGAGATCGAAGCCATAAGGATCCGGGAACTCCTCCGGGTCATGGCAGGCAGCGGCAAGGATCACGTAGATCGGCGTGTATTTGGCGATCGCGAGGCCGTCGAATTCGAGATCCTGGGTAGGAAAGCGCATCACCTGCGCGACCGCCGGAAACAGCCGCAGCGTTTCCTCGAAATGCCGCGTCGCGAGGTTCGGATCTTCCCGGATGCGCTCTGCCACATCCGGATTCTCGGCGAGCTTGAGCAGCGTCGTGCCGACCGTTGCGGCGACGGTGGTCAGCCCGCCGGCAAACAGTACGACCATGGTCGCCATGACGTCGTCCTTGCTGATCGTGCCGTCGTCGGAGGCATCGGCGATCAGGCGAACGATATTGTCGGTCTTGTCCTTGCGCGCGCGCTCCAGCGCGGCCTCGCAATACTCCGTGCCGCGCGCCCAGGCGTCGAGATAGGCCTGCGGCTTGCCGCCGCCGGGCGGGATCTGGTCGAGCAGCGGGATGGTGGCGAGATAGTCGGTGAAGACATATTCCTCGTCCTTCGGCACGCCCATGAAACTGTTGAGCAGCAGCCGCATCGAGAAGGGATAGCCGAGGTCGGCAACGCCATCGAATTCATCGCCAAGCGCGTCGAGCAGCTCGTCGGCGATCGCCTGCGCGCGCGTCTGCAGGACTGCCAGCGCACGCGGCGAGAAGGCGGGCGCGACGATCTTGCGCAGTTGGGTATGCTCGGGCGGGTCGCTGTAGTTCATCACCGGGCGGCTGTTGAAGAAATCGACCCGCTCCATGCCCGGCGTACCGGGCGGCTTTACGCTCGAGAACTGCTTGTAGAAGCTCAGCATCGACTTGGCCTGGCGGTAGCGCGCGACGACCACCGCCGGCTTGCCCTCGAGTTCGAGTGACAGCGGCGAGGCCGCTTGCAGGGCCGCATAATAGCTGGGTGGGTCCGCGCGGAAGGCGTGGCCGAAGGGATGGAAGTCGGTGAGAAGCTCGGTTGCTTCGGCGCTCTCCAGCATGCTCGGCCTTCCAATGGTGACGATCCGCTCCCGCGCGACCTTAGCCTCGGCAGCGAATTTGGCACCGGGGGAATTGTTAGAACGATGGCCAAATCTGTGTGATTTCCCCGTGACCCGCGGTTCCCGCGGTTGAATTCGCGCCCGGCGCGCGATTAGCTCGGCAGAGCGACGGCAGACGGAAGGGCGCCATGACCAGCCAGGACGAACGCGGCAACGCCCGCCAGCGCGAGGCAAAGCTCGGCTTCATCGAACGCCCGCGGCTCGAGGTCTATCGCGAGACCTATGCCTGGATGGCCAGGCTCGAACGTCGCGACGGAATCCTCGAGGTCCGCTTCCATACCGATGACGGGCCGGCGCTCTATTCCTCAGCCGTGCACAATGGCTGGGGATTGCTGTGGTCCGACATCGGCCGCGATCCCGAGAACGAGGTGGTCATCCTCACCGGCACCGGCGACAAATGGATCGCCGGCTTCGATCCCAGTCATAGTTCCGCCGCCGGCGCCGCCGATGCGCTGCAGCAGATGGAAAGCGACAGCTTCTACGACCACCTCTACTACGACGCGACCAAGGTGCTGGAGAGCTTCATCTTCAACATCGATATCCCGACCATCGCCTGCATCAACGGGCCGGGCATGCACACCGAGTTCGCGCTGGCCTGCGACATCACCCTCTGTGCCGATCACACTGTCCTGTCCGACCCGCATTTCATCTTCAACGTCGTGCCCGGCGATGGCCAGGGCCTTACCTTTCAGGAGCTGATGGGGACCAAGCGCTCGGCCTATTACCTTTACACTAGCGACAGCATCACTGCCGAGCAGGCGCGGGAGATGGGGCTGGTCAACGAGGTGCTGCCGCTCGACCAGCTTGGGCCGCGTGCCTGGGCGATCGCCGAGACGATCATGCACCGGCCGCGCAATGTCCGCCGGCTGACCGCGGCGCTGCTGCGGCGGCGGTGGAAGGAGCGGCTGGTCAAGGACCTCGGCTTCCACGTCGCCCATGAGCTGCTCGGCGCGCGCATCGTGCGCTAGGCCGGCGTGAAGAACGGACCATCCTCCATCTGAACCCGGCCGGCGTTCAGCAGCATCGCGAGCATGGTGTACATGCCGATGGTCATGATCAGGTCCATGATCTGCTTATAGTCGAAGTTGTCGCGCAGGATCGCCCAGAGCTCGTCGTCGAGGTCCGTATCGCGCTTGAGCTGGTCGACCGTTTGCAGCAGGGCGCGGTCGAGCGGATCCGTCCAGATGGATGCATCCGGCCCGATCCTGATCCCTTCGATTTGCTCATCGGTCAGCCCCGCGCGCCGCCCGGCGGGTTCGTGCCGCGCCCATTCATAGAACGAATGGCTCAGATGGGCGGTGCGCAAGGTGACCAGCTCATAGGTTCGCTTGGGCAGGGACGAATTGAGCAGCAGATGTCCGCCGAAGGGCTGGAAGGCGAAGGCCAGCTCGAGATGATTGGCCAGGGTAAGCGGCACGTTGAGCTTCGGCACGCCGTCGACACAGCCCAGCCCCTCCATCCGATGGAAGAGATCGCGGACCTCCTCGGTCCATTCGGACTCGGGCAGAGGTGGGATGCGCGGGCCGTCGGTCATCGAATCCTGCTCCGTCTCACTTGGCTCCTTGGCGTCGCAATTGTTAGAACGATCACCCGGTCTGTGTGAAATCGAAAGAAGGGGGGATGCCCGCTGTTGAATTCGCGGACAGCGCGGGATTAGCTCGCCCTGCGATGATCCAGGGCGGCGTGTCTCTCTTCGTCTGGCAGGACGGTCGCCGCTGGGGCGAGCGGCGGTCGGAGACCTATCTTCAGTCGCTGACGGACCATGTCGCAGCGCGGCCCGACGCCATAGCGCTCGATTTCGAGGGCAATCTGATCAGCTTCGCAGAGCTCGACCGTCGGGCCACCTGCATGGCCAACGGCCTGGCGGCGCTGGGGCTGGCGGCCGGCGACCGGCTGGTCGCCTTGCTCGACAACAGCGAGGATTTTGCCCTGGCGATGATCGCAACCCATCGCCTGGGCGCAATCTTCGTGCCGGTGAATACCGCCTATCGCGGCGAATTTCTCCGTCACCAGCTGGCCGATTGCGCGGCGGCGATCGCGATTTGCGAAGCGGAGTATCTCGATGCACTCGAGCCGCTAACCGAGAGTCTGCCGCAGCTGAAGACGATCGTTGTTCGCGGCGAAGTCGAGGCGAGCGCAATCGCGACGATTTCACTGGAGACGGTCAAAGCCGCGAGCGATGCAGACATTGCAACGGATGTCACGTCCGAGGATATCGCCTGCCTGATCTACACCTCCGGGACGACTGGTCGGTCCAAGGGCTGCATGATCAGCCATGACTATCTTTGCAGCATCGCCCGGCGGCGCCATCGCTCGGTCGCGCCGGTCGCTGGCGAGATCAGCTGGTCCTGCCTGCCGCTCTATCATATCGCCTCGCTCAGCACCGTGCTGATTGCCAATCTACTGTCCGGCCAGCGGGCGTCGATCGCCGCGCGCTTTTCGGTCAGCGGATTCTGGGACGAGATCGAACGCTCCCGCGCCTCGTCGATCGTCATTCTCGCGTCGATGGTTTCGCTGATCGCGCGAGTGCCCGAGAGCGACGCGATGCGCCGCTGCCATGGCCAGCTACGCGTCGTCACGGGCGTGCCGATGAGCGCGGAGGACCGCCGGCTGTGGCTGGAGCGGTTTGGCGTCGCGCACGTCAACAGCTTCGCCTACGGCCAGACCGAGGCTAATCTCGCGACGCTGCTTCCGTGGGGCGAGCCGATCCCGCCGCTCGATTCGATGGGCCCGCCGTCCGAGGATTTCGACGCGATGGTGGCAGACGACTATGATCGGCCGGTGCCGCTCGGTCAGGCCGGCGAGTTGCTGCTACGGCCGCGCCAGCCGGGCGTGATCTTCTCAGGCTATTGGCGGCGGCCGGAAGAGACGCTCGCGGCGATGTCTGGCCTGTGGTGGCACACCGGCGATTTCGTCCGGATGGATGCCGCGGGCTTTCTCTATTTCGTCGATCGCAAGAAGGATTATCTCCGCGCCCGCGGCGAGAACATTTCCAGCTTCGAGGTCGAGAGCGCGGTGATGCGTCATCCGGACGTCTTCGAGGTCGCGTTCCATGCGATCGGGCTCGAGGATGAGATCAAGGCAACGGTGATCTTGCAGCCGGGTTCCGCGCTCAGTGAGCAAGAGCTGTTTCAATGGGCCGAGGAGAATCTGCCCTATTTTGCGGTGCCGCGGTTCATCGAATTCCGGGATGCGCTGCCCAAGACGCCGACCGGCCGCGTGCAGAAGAGCGAGCTGCGTGCGGAGGGCAAGACCGCGGCGACCTGGGACGCGCATGACGCCGGATTGGAAATCCGGCGCAGGCGAGCGAAGCTGTCGGGATGAGCGAGTCCGTCGCCATCGCCGGCGCCTATGAGATGACGCCCGGCCGCTACCGCGATGTCGATGCGCTGGCGCTGTTCCGCCAGCTGCTGCGCGAGGCGCTGACCAGCTGGCCGGTACGGCCGCAGAACATCGATGGCTTCATCACGCACCCGTGTGGATACGCCAACAGTCCGGACAATTACATTCATGACAAGCTGTTCGCCGAGCTCGGCATCCGCCCGGCATTTGCCGAGACGATGAACCTCGGCGGCGCAACCTATCCCGCGATGGTCAACCGCGCGGCGATGGCGATCGAAACTGGTCGCGCGAGCGCTGTGCTGTGCATCGGCGCGGGCAAGTTCATGAAACCGGGCGCCGGCGGCGGCGAGATGATGGCGCGCGCGATCAGCGATGGAAATTTGGAAGTGCCCTACGGCGCCTTCATACCGGCGCTCTACGGCCTGGTTGCAAGCCAGTACATGGCCGAGCGCAATGCGACCGCCGAGGATCTCGCGCGTGTCGCGGTCTCGGCGCGCAAATGGGCAATGCTCAATCCCCAGGCGCGGATGCGATCGCAGGGACCGATCACGATCGAGGATGTGCTCGCCTCGCGGATGATCGCCACGCCGTTCCACTATCTCGACTGCTCGGTGCCGTCGGACGGCGGCGGTGCGGTCCTCGTCGCCCGCGCCGATCTCGCGCGCAAATGGACCGAGCAGCCGGCGTTCATCGTCGGCTATGGCGAGAAGCATGGCCGCGGCACGGTCAGCGAGCCTGGCGATCTGCTCGAGACCGGCGCGATCGCATCAGGAGCCGAGGCCTTCGGTAAGGCGCGACTCGGGCCGGCGGATATCAAGACCGCGCAAATTTACGACGCATTTTCCGCAACGCCGCTGTTGCTGCTGGAAAACCTCGGTTTTTGCGCGGCCGGCGAGGCGCCCGGCTTCGTGCAGAGCGGCGCGACCGATCCCGGCGGCCGCCTGCCGATGAACACCTATGGCGGGCTGATGTCCTTCGGCCACACCGGCGATGCCTCGGGTATGTCGCTGGTCACCGCCGGCGCGCTGCAGACAATGGGCAAGGCCGGCCCGGTCCAGGTCGACGATGCCAGCCATGTGCTGATCCACGGCTATGGCGGCATCCTCTACGATCACACCACGCTGATCCTGGCGCGTGAGCCATGACCGACAAGCCGATCCCGCAATTGACCGAGTTCAACCAGCCTTTTTTCGAAGGCTGCGCAGTGGGCGAGCTGCGCATTCGCCGCTGCAATCGCTGCGCGACGAAATTCCGCTTCAATCATTATCTCTGCCCGAGCTGCTGGTCCGAGGATCTCGGCTTGGAGGTCGCAAGCGGGCGGGGGAGAGTGACTCATGTCACTGTCGTCTACCAGGCGCCCTATGAATCCTTCGAGCCCGATGCGCCGTACGCGATCGTGCTGGTTGAGCTGGACGAAGGCGTGCGGATGATGGCCAATCTGCTCGGCTGCGATCCGGCGACGATTCACATCGGCATGAAGGTCAGGACGATCTTCGAGCCACGTGGCGATCTTCACGTCCCGCAGTTCGTTCCCGACGACTAATCGAGCGTCCGCGCGATCCAGTGCAGCAATGGCTCGCGATGCGCGGGCGCAATGCTTTCGAGCAGCATGTCGGCGAGGCCGCCGCAAAGCTTCTTGCGCAGCACATCGAGCGGGAACGGACGGTCGGCCCAGTCGATGCACATCGCGCTGGCGAACAGGCCGAGCCGTTCGGCCAGCATGTGCAGGTCGACCTCGTCGCGGATGATGCCGCAGGTCTTCTGCCGCCGCAGCAGATTGTACAGCCCACGGATCTGCCGATCGCGGAAGCGGTAATAGATGTGGCGCGAGGCGGTGAAGAACAGGATGTTGCTCTGCCGGACGAATTCCGGGTTTAGCGCAATCGCTTCCATCCAGCGCTCAGCGATTGCGGGGATCGCGCAGGGGTCATTGTCGTCGGGTGATGCCGTACGGCCGACGAAGATGCTGTACTCGCTGATCGCCGCGCTGATCGCCTCGTCGCGCGGGCCGACGAGATTATAGACCGTCTGCACGGCATAGCCCGACGTCTCGGCGATGCCGCGCACGGTGACATTCTCGCACTTTCCAGCACATTGGGATCCTAAGCTTAGAATTCCACGTGGACAAGTTGTC
>JADMIO010987958.1_pt1 | contig 24104 bp, 18 predicted proteins | sample 8958161 | NCBI WGS metagenome assembly JADMIO01 (sample SAMN16585339, study PRJNA669376) | soil metagenome | isolation source: Crop rotation soil | place: USA: Cullars Rotation, Alabama | collected 2011
GGAACAGACCCCGGTGCGCCTGACCTCGGCCTTCGGCACCCTGACCGTGGCGCTGATGTACCTGGTGGCGCAGATGGTCGGCGCCGGCAAGCTTATCGAATTGCTGTTCGGCATCGACTACCTCTATGCGGTGATGCTGGTCGGCGTGCTGATGGTGTTCTACGTCACCTTCGGCGGCATGCTCGCCACCACCTGGGTGCAGATCATCAAGGCGGTGATGCTGTTGTTCGGCACCACCTTCATGGCGTTCATGGTCCTCAAGCACTTCGGCTTCAGCACCGAGGCCATGTTTGCCGGTGCCACCGCCGTGCATGCCAAGGGCAACGCGATCATGGCCCCCGGCGGCTTGCTGTCCAACCCGGTCGATGCGATTTCCTTAGGGCTTGGCATGATGTTCGGCACCGCCGGCCTGCCGCATATCCTGATGCGCTTCTTCACCGTCAGCGATGCCAAGGAAGCGCGTAAAAGCGTGTTCTACGCCACCGGTTTCATCGGCTACTTCTACTTGCTGCTGATCATCGTCGGCTTCGGCGCCATCGTCATGGTCGGCACCGATCCGGCGTTCCGTGACGCCAGTGGCGCGATCATCGGCGGCGGCAACATGATCGCCGTACACCTGGCCCAGGCGGTAGGTGGCAACCTGTTCCTCGGTTTCATCTCGGCGGTCGCCTTCGCCACCATTCTGGCGGTGGTTGCCGGGCTGGCACTGTCCGGTGCCTCGGCGGTGTCCCATGACCTGTATGCCTGCGTGATGCGCAAGGGCCAGGCCACGGAACAGCAGGAAATGCGCGTGTCGCGAATCGCCACCCTGTGCATCGGTGTGCTGGCGATCATCCTCGGCCTGCTGTTCGAGTCGCAGAACATTGCCTTCCTCTCGGGCCTGGTATTGGCCATCGCCGCGTCGGTGAATTTCCCGGTGCTGTTCCTCTCGATGTACTGGAAAGGCCTGACCACCCGCGGCGCCGTCCTTGGCAGCCTGTCGGGCCTGGTCTCGGCGATTGTCCTGCTGGTGCTGAGCCCGGCGGTGTGGGTCAACGTGATGCATCATGACAAGGCGCTGTTCCCGTATTCCAACCCGGCGCTGTTTTCCATGAGCCTGGCGTTCTTCAGTGCATGGCTGTTTTCCGTCACCGACACCTCGCCCCGTGCAGCCCTTGAGCGCGGTCGTTATCTGGCGCAGTTCATCCGTTCGATGACCGGCATTGGTGCCACCGGCGCCAGCAAACACTGAATATTGGCAGGGAATAAAAATAATGAAGCCCGCACGTAACGCACCTCGTGAATCACTGTTTTCGCTGGCCGCCGCATTAAGCCTGCCCATGTTCGCCCCCAGCGCCATGGCCGACTTCATCGGCGACAGCAAGGCCCGTATTGATATGCGCAACCACTACATCAATCGCGACTTCCGTCAGCACAACGCGCCGCAATCCAAGGCCGAGGAATGGGCCCAGGGTTTCACGGCGCGTGTCGAATCCGGATTTACCGACGGCACCTTCGGTTTCGGTCTCGATGCATTGGGGGAGCTGGGGCTCAAGCTCGACTCCAGCCCGGATCGCCGTGGCACCGGGCTGCTGCCGTTTGGCCCGCAGAGCCATGAGCCCGACGACGAGTACAGCGAACTGGGCCTGACCGGCAAATTGCGGGCATCCAAAAGCGTGTTGAAGCTCGGCACCCTGCAACCCTTGTTGCCCGTGGCCACTTACAACGACACGCGCCTGCTGGGATCGACCTTTGAAGGTGGCTTGCTCACCAGCCAGGAAATCGATGGCCTGACGGTGAATGCCGGACGCCTGACCAAGGCCAACCTGCGCGACTCTTCCAGCAACGATGACATCGGCTACGGCGCAGCCACCAGCGATCACTTCGACTTCGGCGGCGGCAGCTATGCGTTCAGTCCGCAACTGAACCTGAGCTACTACTACGGCAAGCTCGATCAGATCTATCGCCAGCAATTCGCCGGACTGCTGCATACGCAAGCGCTGGGCAACGGCTTCAGCCTGCGCAGCGATGTGCGCTACTTCGACAGCCGGGGCGACGGTGCAGAGCGGGCCGGGCGTATCGACAACCGCAACTTCAACAGCATGTTCACGGTGTCCCACGGTGCCCACAAGGTCAGTGCCGCCTACCAGCAATTGTCCGGCGACAGCGCCTTTCCGTTCCTCAACGGCGGTGACCCCTACGTGGTCAACCTGGTGACTTTCAACACCTTTACCCGCGCCGAGGAGGATTCCTGGCAGCTGCGTTACGACTATGACTTCGCGGCGCAAGGCATTCCCGGCCTGACCTTCATGACCCGCTACACCGACGGCCGCCACGTCAAGGCGGGCAGCGTCGACAACGGTCGCGAATGGGAGCGCGACACCGATATCAGCTACGTCATTCAGAGCGGTGTGCTCAAGAACGTCAGCCTGCGCTGGCGCAACGTGACCTTCCGTTCCGGCAACGGCTTGACGACCGACCTCGATGAGAACCGCTTGATCGTCGGTTACACCCTGGCGCTTTGGTAATTCCGAAAGGGCGCGGTCGCGGCCGCGCCACAACCCTTCATCACCTGGAGCAATCGTGATGTCCTCTTCACCTGCAACTCTGCAAAGCTTCATCGCCGGCCGCTGGATCGGCCAACACGGCGCACAAATCCTGCGCAGCGCCATCGACGGCCATGAAATCGCCCGTACCCATGAAGAACGCCCGGACTTCGCCGAAGCCATCGAGCACGGCCGTCGCCAGGGCATCAGCGGCTTGATGGCGCTGGACTTCCAGCAGCGCGCCCAGCGTCTCAAGGCCCTGGCTCTGTACCTGAGCGAGCGCAAGGAACAGCTCTATGCGATCTCCCACCACAGCGGCGCGACCCGTGCCGACAGCTGGATCGACATCGAGGGCGGCAACAGCACGCTGTTCACCTACGCCAGCCTCGGTTCGCGGGAACTGCCGTCGGGCAACGTCGTCCATGAAGGCCCGGCGCTGCAACTGAGCAAAATGGGCACCTTCGCCGGTACCCATATCCTCGTGCCGCGCGGTGGCGTGGCCGTGCACATCAATGCCTTCAACTTCCCGATCTGGGGCATGCTGGAGAAGTTCGCGCCGAGCTTCCTCGCCGGCATGCCGTGCATCGTCAAACCGGCCAGCGCCACCAGCTACCTGACCGAAGCCGTGGTGCGCCTGATGGATGAATCCGGCCTGCTCCCGGCGGGCAGCCTGCAACTGATCATCGGCGGCACCGGCGACCTGCTCGACCGCCTGCAGGGGCAGGACGTGGTGACCTTCACCGGTTCCGCCGACACGGCGGCCAAGCTGCGGGTCAATCCGAACCTGATCCGCAACTCGGTGCCGTTCACCGCCGAAGCCGACTCGCTGAACTGCGCGATCCTCGCCCCGGACGTGACCCCGGACGACGAAGAGTTCGAGCTGTTCATCAAGGAAGTCGCCCGGGAAATGACCACCAAGGCCGGGCAGAAATGCACCGCCATCCGCCGCGCCATCGTGCCGGCCAAACACATGGACGCAGTCGCCACGCGCCTGCGTGATCGCCTGGCCAAAGTGGTGGTCGGCGACCCGTCGGTGGAAGGCGTGCGCATGGGCGCACTGGCTTCCCACGATCAGCAGAAAGACGTGGCCGAACGCCTGGAAGCCCTGTTGCAGAGCAGCGACATGCTGTTCGGCGCCCGTGACGGTTTCGAACCGCGTGGTGAACATGTCGACAAAGGCGCGTTCTTCGCCCCGACCCTGTTGCAGGCCCGTGACCCGCATGCCGAGGGCGGTGCCCATGACATCGAAGCGTTCGGCCCGGTCAGCACCCTGATGGCCTACGACGATCTCGACGAAGCCCTGGCCCTGGCCGCGCGCGGCAAAGGCAGCCTGGTGGCCAGCCTGGTGACCAGGGATCCACAGATCGCTGCCAGGGCGATTCCGGTGGCGGCAGCCTGGCACGGGCGCCTGCTGGTGCTGGATCGCCACTGCGCCGGCGAATCCACCGGTCACGGCTCGCCGCTGCCACAACTCAAGCACGGTGGCCCGGGCCGCGCCGGCGGCGGTGAAGAACTCGGCGGCCTGCGCGCGGTGAAACACTACCTGCAACGCGCGGCGGTGCAAGGTTCGCCAACCATGCTGGCAGCAGTCACCGGCGAATACGTGCGCGGCGCCAAGGTCATCGAAACCGACGTGCATCCGTTCCGTCGTCATTTCCAGGACCTGCAGATCGGCGAGTCACTGCTGACTCACCGCCGCACCGTCACCGAAGCGGACCTGGTGAACTTCGGCTGCCTGTCGGGCGACCACTTCTACATGCACTTCGACGACATCGCGGCCAAGGAGTCGCAATTCGGCAAGCGCATCGCCCACGGTTACTTCGTACTGTCGGCGGCGGCCGGGTTGTTCGTATCCCCCGGCGTCGGCCCGGTGCTGGCCAACTACGGCCTGGACACCCTGCGCTTCATCAACCCGGTGGGCATCGGCGACACCATCCAGGCGCGCCTGACCTGCAAACGCAAGATCGACCAGGGCAAGAAGAGCCCGCAGGGGATTCCGCAAGGGGTGGTGGCGTGGGATGTGGAGGTCACCAACCAGTTGGGTGAGCTGGTGGCGAGTTATGACATTTTGACCCTGGTGGTCAAGCGCGAAGACTAAGGGTCAAGCGCAAAAGATCGCAGCCTTCGGCAGCTCCTACAGGGATTGGGTACATCCGGGTGTACGCACCCCTGTAGGAGCTGCCGCAGGCTGCGATCTTTTGCTTGTCAATGCTTGCGCAACCACTCGATAAACAGCGCAAACAACTCCGACTGCGAACCCACCTCCAGCTTCAGGTACAGGCTCTTGCGGTGGGGGTCAAGCGCGAGGACTGACCCTTAAAGACAAAAGATCGCAGCCTGCGGCAGCTCCTACAGGGATTGGGTACATCCGGGTGTACGCAACACCTGTAGGAGCTGCCGCAGGCTGCGATCTTTTGCTTGTCAGTGCTTGCGCAACCACTCGATAAACAGCGCAAACAACTCCGACTGCGATCCCACCTCCAGCTTCAGGTACAGGTTCTTGCGGTACATGCGTACGGTTTCCGGCGAGATGTTCATCTGGCTGGCGATAGAACTCACCCGTTAGAACTACGTTCAAGACGATACTGGCATCAACACCGTACCCCAGAGACCCGACGCTGCCGCGCCGCCACTGAAGATGAATTGCGGCCCGGCACCGCGCTGAATCGCCTGCGTCCCGGTAACGACGGCTAGCCAAGGCGAAGCGCAGCCTGGATGCCCCAGCATTGCATCGAGGTTGCACACACCCCGTGGCAGCTGGTCCGGCATGGGCACCTCCCTCAACACGGTGGCGATGGCGGCATGACGTTGCGCATCGATCCCCGCCCGCCAGACCCGCTCGACCGCCTGCGCTTGCAGCGGCACCCAGTCGAGGGCCTGGCGAGTGGCGTAGAGCAGGTCGACGTCGGTCAGTTCGCGCTCTTGCTCAGGACGGTGGAGGTAGGCGATGGGTGCCAGGGTGGATTGCGTCAGGCGATTGCCCAACAGCAAACCAACGGCGACTTCCGCGGTGCCTTCGGCCTGCTCCGGCGCAAGCTGTAACGCTACAATCATCAGCATCGCCTGATCGTTGATGCGTTGGTCGAGCCACTGATCAACTGCGGCCAATCCACAACCCTCGACGGGTACCGTTGTTTGGCGAATACCCGACTCAGCCCACGCCTGTTGCCACACTCGGCACAACAAATCTTCCGAAAAGCTGCTTTCGATCTCTAACAACAAAGCCAATGGCCTGTCCTCAGGCACCTGAGCCAAAGTTTGCGCCAAGTCGCTGAGTACCTGCGTCATCACCCGCAGCAGCAAGTCGTTCGACGATTCATCCGCACCACAATGCAAACGACTGTGGCGTAATGGTCCTTCGCCCAGTCGTGTCGGTTGAGCCTTCAGAGATTGAGTACCGCTGTCCAACTTATTCAACTGCTCATCTGACTGGTCTTCTGGATTTCGAAAAGCGGTGTGCAGGCTCACACTCAACAATTGCTGAGAGCGCCGACCCTGACGAATTTTACGAATCAGATCTTCCTCACCGGCGGCATCCCAACCATCGGCTGCTCCTTGTTGGCCGAAATACACCGCCACTCGCAATAAGCTCAGCACACACCAACCGAAGATCGGTACACCTACGGCCAAGCCCCAGAAATCAACAGGCCACTGGGGCAAGGGGTCATCCGCGAATAAAAGACTACCGCCCATGCCCAACAACAAACACAGCAACAACAAACCGAGCCAGAGCCAAAAACGAGGTCGTGCAGGACGCGCCGCGAGCGCTGGCACCTTATCCAGTCGAACGGACATGACTAACTCGCTCCCGCTTTAGGCAAGGAGGAAATCAATGCGCAGCAACAGGCGCATAAATGACCGTCAAAAGCGACTGGAATGCCTTTGTCTTTAAATGCAGGGTGCCCCTCTGCAATCGTTGTGTAGCCATGGCCCGGAACCGGACAGCGCACCGGATCGCCCTCCCGCGCTACACCAATCCCGCCGAATCGCCTGGCGGCCGAGCCTGATAGGACCTTGCCGTCTCCGGTAGTGCTGTCACCAATACGGATGATGCCTTTCATCTTTTTCCTTAATTCTGTAAAGCTGAGACTCAGTCAGCCATATGCCGCCACAAGAATTTCTGTAAAACACAGTCTTATCGCAAAAATTCAATAGCAATAGCAATTAACTCAACCAACTGTAAGCAAGCAAGTCAAAGGTGAACTCTGTAAGAAATCACACTCCATGTAGCCATTTATTTGGCGAGCACGATCATTCGAATACTCAATCATACATACCTTATAGCCCATTTCATCTGACAACAGCCACTGACCAGACATAACCGACCTAATTAAATGACATTCACTATCTCGGAGAGCAATCCATTTTCTCTGAGCCTTTATCAAAAGTTCAGGCATATCGCGAGACCGCGCAACAGCGAGATCAGCCTCGGGCAGGCCTTTTAAACGAGACATCAGAGCAGAGTATACTTTATTTAACATGGCATCCTGGACTGCATACTCGTGATTAAGGCAGTTCATTAACGCCTGGGATTTATAACTTAACTCAAGACATTTATTTATCTCATCACGGACCACGAGCTTATTTGGCACCAATTCCGCCCAACAAGAAACCGAAAGCAAGGCAACACATGTAAATACCACAATCTTACAAATCATTAACACCCCCACCTTGACTTTTATTCAACTCATATAACACACCAGTCTTTTCAGCCACCAACCTACATACACTTATTTTTAGCAAGACGTTCTAGATCACTTTCGTCCATCCGATCAATCCTTATAGGATCTACAGAACGAAAAACATCAAGATATTTTGGGGCAGCCCCACCCTTATTTAAAAAAATCAAAAAACCAACTTCCTCCTTAAAGTTAAAACAACCAGTGATAGCTTTAATATATTTTTGCGGCATCGCATTTTCTAGCGCATTTTGCGATAAATACTTATCATAAATTTCAACACTTCCAATTCTTGCCAAAAAAAAGCTACTTGCCTGCCCCTTCTCATAGACTTGGCTAGTATCAAACGAATAAAGACTCTTCCTCCATTCGTTCGAAAATCCCTGCCCTATTTCTTCATAATCTTCATTCAGAGGAGCATTCAACCCACACACTCCAGCAGAGACTCTCACCCCGTTATAAACATTTCGCCCATCAAAATAAGCACAATCGATTAACAAGCCACCATCTACCGAAACTAAAGTATAGTAAAAATCAAACCTTGAACTAATCCATAGCGCCGGCATACCATTTATACTTATGAGCTTACGATTAAACCCATTCCTATCACCAACAACTCCTTCGTAAACCACCTCACCTCCTTTACCATGAAATACAATGCTTCCAGCTTTAGTTCCAACCACTACTTCTTCCGCACTTACTTTAAAACAGAACTGAACCAAAAATAACGAAACAACTGACAATACACTCTTAAGCTTCATAAGAACTCCGCACGCAGACTTGACGTACTCGCAAGTATAGCCTCAAACTTTCGCGCATAAGATGCAATTAACACATCCTCATCGCTCCCATTTATGATTTTCCTCGAAGACACGTAATCTACCTTTTTTGGATTCAGATAGTCAGTCAGTTTCCTCCCCGTGAACAACCCTCGACTCATACCCAAAATCATTATCGGAATGGAGTATTCAAATTTTGCCGCAGCATCTGGATTTAAAACAAAATCAAAAGACAATAACTCTGAAAATTTTCTATAATTATTTTTCCAAGTTAAATGCACACACCCACGCCCTCTATATTTATACCCATCTCCTTCTTCAGTATTCCCATTTGCCCTGGCCCGCTCTCTCAAATCCGCACTTTGCGCTAGAATCGGATCATATTTATTAAAGTATGAATAACTACCCACCTCTGGCATTTCGCTAAAAAACTCTCTTGTTGGAAAGTGATATGCCTCATGCCTAACAGTGGCAAGCATGTAAGATACCTCATATATATTTGTGCTTTGCGGGGACGACTCGTAAAAATCATTGATAGCTATTATTATTTTCTCCAAATTTTTTTTTGATTGGTTGGTCAGAGGGCGTGTTCCGGGTAGAAAAAGCGTATGAGCCTGCTCATATTGCTGCAAAAAGTCTTCCACATTAATTAGCCTGCCTATTTTGGTGAAATTACTCAGCAACCCAACCGAATGAAAGTGAAACACCATCCCTTCCTTAGACAATCCAACTTTCCCCGCCACCTCATCCCACCAGCTCAACTGCTTCATTCGCTGTTTCTCCGCCACCCAATTCAAAATCGGTGCCGAATTGGTATGCCCCAACACCTCGTCCAGTGCATCCCACTTGCTCTGCCGGTAAAACCATTCGCTTTCGCTGAGGATCACCAACTGTGCCAACGATTGCGCCAGTGCGGGCACCCGCAATGCCGCTTGCAATTCGTCGGCGGTCATTTTGCCGTTGCGGTCTCGGTCGATGATTTCGTATAGGCGCGTCTGCATCCGTCCTTTGTCCCACTTTTCCGCCCGGGCGCGCAGGCGCTCCTTCGACTCTTCACCGAGTACGCCGGTGACACTGAACAGATAGGACAGGCTCAACTGCGGCAGGGCGTAGTTGTAGAGAACGTCGTAACCGTCCCAGGACCAGGGACTGACCCAGGGCGTAACACCCACTTCCTCACGCACCCAACCATCCAGCGGTTTTCCGGCTGCGTCATAGAGCAGGCCCTCAAGGCGGTACCAGTTGTAGGTTTTGCCGCTGGCACCGGTAGGCACCCGGATTTTTCGCTCGGGCGGCAAGCCGTCGAGCAGGCTTTTGGGCACCAGCAGGTCGGCATCGCTGCTGGGATTGTCGCGGCTCCAGATGGGCAAAAGGCGGGCGCTGATGTGATCTTGATGCGTCGACACGGGCGTGCCCTTTGCCAGCTTCAGCCAGGTCTTGTGTTTATCCGGCTGGCGCTGGGCCCAGACACGGCTCGCGGCGAAGAAGGCTTCCACGTCATCATCGCTGAAGACCTCCAGGTGCAGCTTTTGCTGTGGCGCGGTTTCGTCGCATTCCTGATACGGACCAAGACGCCCGATCAGCTCGCCAGCCTTGATGGGCGCAGGCTGGTCGAGTACCACAACGTTGTCAAAAGCCAGTGGTTTGCGCTCACTCTGCAACGAGTTGAATTGCACGTACTGGGTAATACTTTCCAGCTTGCGGAAGTCACCTTCGCCACTGATGGTGACTTCAGTGCCCTTCGGCAACTTTCCAATTTTTGCGCTATGCCTGTCGGGTTCCGCACGGACCACAAGTGGATCGTTGATCACATTGACGCGATAACTGCCTGCCTGAATCGGCATCACAATATATCCGCCAACGGAACCCACCCACTGCGTTCGTTATGTTGCGAAGATCCATACTGAATTTTTATCCACCCGCTTTTGAAGTCAACTACTTTTACGTCGTCACCATAAATCAAGTAACTACCCGAGAGGCTTGACGCACTGGGAAAATATGAAACTTGAGATTTCTTGGCGCTTATCACTGCATTTAACGGCTGTTCAAGACTTAAAAGTTCTTGATCGAAAACATCCCCCTTGGCAAGACTCTCAAATTTTAATGCAGCCCGTTGTTCCGGAGTCAATGTAAGGCGCATTTGTTGGGAAGGGGCACTTGGTGAAATGGCATTCAGTCTTATCAATACATATGATTCGACAACACGTTGCGCATCCACATCAAATCCAACGAGATAAATATTATTGGAATATTCCAAGAATATCTGAAATCCATCGCCTACTGGCTCAAGACGAACAGCATCATCTGCCAAATCAGACTCATCTAGCAACACCGCATTTTTTGAAATCAGCGCAAGCTCATCATTGTTCCGATATACAGATATGACAATTTTTCCATTATCAGAAGCAATGCAGATAAGATTGTCTTCTGTTTTTAATTGGTGAAATACACGCGAACTAGAAATACTTTCCCCGCACTCATTCGCTAAAGCTTCGAATGCTACAAGCATAGTTACCGCTACTAATACCCTACCAATTTTTCTTGAGATCTTCATATGCACTCCTTATTTTTACATCGTATCCTACCTGACTCATTCCGTTATATTTTTGAGCGATTCGAGTCCAATCCCTACTTCTCATTGGACCTATAAGGTTTTTCTCCTTAACCAAAAAAACCTTGAAGTACTGCAAGTGCTGTAGTGCGCAATAATTCTGAGCCACCTCCAACTCATCCGCACTACTATAAAGATGCCGATAATATTCGCCCATCACTTGAAACTTGCCCCATGAACATGACTTTATGGCGGCGGCCCGGTTAATTTCACTCGCCCGTTTCAACCGAAAATACTGTTCATCGAGGGAGCCGTACGAGTATGCTGCTTCAAACGCATGAACTATCTTCGGTTCCAGATTAGAAAGCGCGCCAATTTCAGACGACGTCATTCCATCAGCGAGCAAAAAGCGACGCATGTAGTGGCGCTCATAAAGAATGAGAGCGTGTCGCTCTCCTGATTTGTATTCTCTAAATGGTGGTTTATCCCCCGTCTCTGCCACTGCAATGGCTCTGAGCACTTCCCTTTCAACACCAAGTTCATTAGCAAGCAACTCAAAATGTTTTTTTGTTACATCCGCAAAACCTACTTCACAAGGCTTATCTATTATTCCTTGCTCATAGCAGTAGCACTTTTTATGATTATTGTTGAAGTGTGTTATAAAACCAATCGGATGAATGTGAAACACCATCCCTTCCTTAGACAACCCCACTTTCCCCGCCACCTCATCCCACCAGCTCAACTGCTTCATTCGCTGTTTCTCCGCCACCCAATTCAAAATCGGTGCCGAATTGGTATGCCCCAACACCTCGTCCAGTGCATCCCACTTGCTCTGCCGGTAAAACCATTCGCTTTCGCTGAGGATCACCAACTGTGCCAACGATTGCGCCAGTGCGGGCACCCGCAATGCCGCTTGCAATTCGTCGGCGGTCATTTTGCCGTTGCGGTCTCGGTCGATGATTTCGTATAGGCGCGTCTGCATCCGTCCTTTGTCCCACTTTTCCGCCCGGGCGCGCAGGCGCTCCTTCGACTCTTCACCGAGTACGCCGGTGACACTGAACAGATAGGACAGGCTCAACTGCGGCAGGGCGTAGTTGTAGAGAACGTCGTAACCGTCCCAGGACCAGGGACTGACCCAGGGCGTAACACCCACTTCCTCACGCACCCAACCATCCAGCGGTTTTCCGGCTGCGTCATAGAGCAGGCCCTCAAGGCGGTACCAGTTGTAGGTTTTGCCGCTGGCACCGGTAGGCACCCGGATTTTTCGCTCGGGCGGCAAGCCGTCGAGCAGGCTTTTGGGCACCAGCAGGTCGGCATCGCTGCTGGGATTGTCGCGGCTCCAGATGGGCAAAAGGCGGGCGCTGATGTGATCTTGATGCGTCGACACGGGCGTGCCCTTTGCCAGCTTCAGCCAGGTCTTGTGTTTATCCGGCTGGCGCTGGGCCCAGACACGGCTCGCGGCGAAGAAGGCTTCCACGTCATCATCGCTGAAGACCTCCAGGTGCAGCTTTTGCTGTGGCGCGGTTTCGTCGCATTCCTGATACGGACCAAGACGCCCGATCAGCTCGCCAGCCTTGATGGGCGCAGGCTGGTCGAGTACCACAACGTTGTCAAAAGCCAGTGGTTTGCGCTCACTCTGCAACGAGTTGAATTGCACGTACTGGGTAATACTTTCCAGCTTGCGGAAGTCACCTTCGCCACTGATGGTGACTTCAGTGCCCTTCGGCAACTTTCCAATTTTTGCGCTATGCCTGTCGGGTTCCGCACGGACCACAAGTGGATCGTTGATCACATTGACGCGATAACTGCCTGCCTGAATCGGCGCAAGGTGGCTGAATGAAACATAACCTCGTAACGCACCATCCTCATTGCGCAGAGACGTCGGACCAAGGCTATTTTCCAGCTTGCGAAAGTTACCGGTGCCACTGATTGTCACCTCAGTGCCAACAGGCAGGAAATCGATTACGTTGCCCTGATGGTCTTTATGCCAAACATTCGCCCCCCGTTGTTCCGGGTGGCCAGGCATTCTGTCGGGCGCGTCGGGCTTGACGCGAAGTACCGGGTTATAAGACCAGAAGCTTGGCCGTGGCACCTGTGGGGCCGCTTCATAATGCGCCCAATCTTCCAGGTGCATGTACAGGCTGTAAAAGGTCAGACCAGGCGGTTCTTCGCCACTGCCATCCATCTTCGGTGCTTGCAGGTGATGCCGGACCAGCACGAACCCCGAAGCAAACGGCGCTTTGAGGGTGCCCCCTGCCGCTGGATAAAAGGTGCTAAGCGGTGTGTGCTCGGGAACCCGGTAGGCCACGACCTCGCCGTCAGCCAGACAGTGCACCTGAGACAGCGCATCGGAGCCTGTGGTACTGGAATCGAAATGCACGCCGCCATGCCACATGCCATTGCGACCCAACGGGTAGTAACCGGCTTGGGCGTTGGCCAGTTGGGTCAACTGCTGCAACGGGTTGCCACGGTCGCCGAAGGGGTGTCTCCAGTTCTTCAGCGGCGCCGTTGACACTGTCGGTCGCGCTGGTGGCGAGAGTGTGCGCATGCCGAGTGATGGTGTCGCAGGAGGCGATTGTGTCTCGGGTGTCTGAGGTGGCAGCGCGGCGCGCCGGGCTCGCTCGCGTCGATAGCTGATCTCGTCCTTAATAACCTCAAAAATGTAGCCGAGCATGTTTATCCGTTCCTTGTGATGAAGCAGGCGTTGTACGAGGCAATGGCGTTCCGGATTAGCCGGAGATTTTGGTCAAGCCCAGATGCTTGATCGCGTATTCGCGCAACGGCGGCAGCATGGGTATCTCCGGTACTTGCGTGACCGCACCGCTGTACTCGAAATGCGCCGCCTTGACCTTGTGGTCGCCCGCTGTGCCCGATTCGATGCCGCTCTGCTCCAGGGTGAGGTAGCTGCCCCCGCCGTTGAGGATGATTTTTTTCTTGGCGATGATGCGGACTTCGTCCTCGGTGCTGGTGATCTCCAGGCCATGGCGGGCGATCAGTTCCAACTGGTCGTTTTGCGCTTGGACGCTTATCGGCCCCTGATTGGCGATCAGCTTGATCCCGAGCTTGCGCACGAACAGGCTCAGGCCTTGGCCGACGCCAATGAACAGGCGCTTGACCACGCTGAGGTCGGCTTCACCGCCGGCGTTGAGCATCAGGTTGTCTTGCGCCGCCAGTTGCAGGTGCTTCCCGCTGGTCAGGGCGATGCCTTGCGGGGCGCTGAGCAGCAGGACCTGGGACTTGAGCTGTTCGAGGTCCTGGCGCAGCAGGTTGAGTTGCGCGGCCACGTCCGCCGGTTCGGCATTGGCGGCCTGGGCGTCGACCGAGTGCTTTTGCAGTTGTTCGCCGGCCTGTTGCAGGCGGCCGACGGCAGCGTCCATGTCCAGCACCGGGCCCTGCGCCTTGGTCTGCGCATCAGCACTGATGAACAGACCCTTACCGCCACGAATGGCGCCCCAATCATCCGTACGCAGTTCAAACCCTTCCCCACGTTTCTTCCGCTGGCCATCCACCAGATGCCCGAGGTTGAGTTGACTCTTGCCGCCATACTCGGTGCTGAGCTTGACGTGCTCCTGCCCCCGCGTGTCATCCATGCGCAACTTGTTGTTGGCCGGCGTGCGCAGCACGTTGCGGTGGTCGTTGCGCTGGGTTACTAGGTCGGGGTGCTGGTCGTCGTGCAGGGCGTGGGCGATGTAGGGGCGGTCCGGGTCGCCCTGTTCGAAGGCGATGGCCACTTCGGTGCCGGCGATCAGTGGCAGGTGCAGGCCGTAGGTGTCGCCGGCGTAGGCGCGGGCCTGGCGCAGCCATTTGCTTTCACGGCCGGCGGGCCAGGTGTCGCGGTCGAAGAGGAACTTGACCCGGTAGCGCCCTTGCATGTCGATTTCGGTGTACAGGGGGTTGCTCTGGGGGTGGGTAACGCGCGCTGGCAGGGTGCCGGCGATTTGTGGTTTGGGCGGTACTTCTGGGCGAAAGCACAGGCGCAAGGCGTAGGGCATGGCTTCGAAATCGCAGGTCAGGCTGCGGTCGCGGGCGGCGTGCGTGGTGATCTTTGTGATCACCACGCGGGAGGCGAAGGCCTTGGGGGCGTCGCCGCTGATGGTCAGGACCTGACCCGGGGCCAGGGTGGCGCTGCTGCTGGTGCCGCTGAGGTGGGTCTGGTTGTTGAGGTAGCGTTCGTGGCGCAGGCGCGCATAGAAAAAGCCGCTTTCGCTTTGCAGGTCTTCGTCGCGCAGGTGGGACTTGCCGAGCACGCGGTAGGGTTCGGCGTAGTGGTAGGCCTCGCCGTAGGTGTTGTCGGCGACGCCGCGGGTCGTGGCCACACCGTGGGTGGCGGGCTCGCCGAGGGTCTGGTCGACCTCGCCATCGAGAAAGGCACGGCTATCGTCGGGGTGATAGGCGCGTACGCTGACCTGCTGTTCCACCACCCGGTGGCGGGTTTTCAGGGCCCAGACGCTGTCCTGCTCGCTGTTGCTGAAGCCCGAGGGCGAGCGCAGCGGCAGCTCGACGTCGAACTGGTAGCAGCGCTGGTCGTCGCAGAACTCGACGACGTCGAAGGCAAGCTCTTCGTGCTGGATGCAGCGGTACCAGATGCCGACGTCGGCCAGGATCCGGCTGATGAAGGCCAGGTCGCTTTCCTGGTACTGCATGACCTGCTCGCGCGGCGGGTACTCGCGCTTGAGGTTGAAGCGAAAGTGCCCGGTGTCGAGACCATGGCGGTCGCGCAGGATGCTTTTGACGATGTCCGGCACGGACTGGTGCTGATAGATCCGCGTCTGCTGGCCGCGATCGAGCAGGGCCAGGCGCGGTTGCAGGGTGACTTCGTAGAGGGCTTCGTCGATTGAGCCGGACAGGCGCTGGCAGGCGGTAATGCGGCCATAGACGGTGCGCAGGGGCTTGGGCGGTCTGGGCACTTCCCAGTCGAACACGGGCACGTTGGACGGTGCGTCGTACAGGCTGAACTCGGCGTACTGGCCGATGAATTTTTCTGCGCCGATGTCGAGGTCGCTGGCGGTGAATTCGATGCGGTAGAGGTAGGGCTGGCTAAGGTACTCATGGCCCTCGAAGGTGAGGACGTCGAGGTGGGTGTCGAGGCCATCGATCTGTAGTTTGTGGCGGCTGTGGTCGAAGAAGATGGGTCGATTGGTGTTCAAGTACGGACCTCCCTGGGGCATTTGGGGAGGCGTCATTTCCATCCCCGTTCAAGCGCTCGACAGCTTTCAGGAAGGGAAAAAAGGTTGATATAGGATGCTTCCGACGAACGCGTAGGATGCGTCCGAGTGTCGAAGTACCTAAGCTGTAGGACTGTTCGCTATCTTGTCGGCGCCCAGTGCAGCGGCTGCTTTTTGACAGGGTTAAATCGTTCGGGTCGAGCGCTACTGCAGAGCGTAGAACCTGCTTGTTTAAAAGCCCTCAAGGTTACTTCGTGAAAGCCACAGTGCCTTGCGTCGTTGCCTACACATACCCCAGAATCCGCCGGCTTGTGCGCCTTGGGGCCGCTCGGTAACTTGATTCGTGTCACTGATTGTCAGTGATCGGGTTTAGTAGCCCGTGGTTAATCTAAGTCGTACAACGCATCTATCAGTCAGGCATTGCGCCTGCGTTTTGATGGTGGCTGTACGTAGGGCGCCCTTGGGCGCGCCGGCTTCTTAGATTCCCCGGTCTACTAACCTGCGTACAGCTGCCACCCCTTCTTTTAGTAGGGAAGTGGTGCCGGCCCAAATCAGGAATCTAAGAATGTTCAAGATAACGCCAAACCCGCCGGACACCGATCCGGCAACGTCCTCCAGAACCATCGACTCAAACAATCCCCTCGCCCCCAACGACACCACTCCCTCAGCAGCCGATATCCAAGCCACTCCACGCAAACTGTGCACGATGTTTTTCGTTAATCCTGAACTCGATGCCGAAAGCCTCCTGACCCATGCGTGCGAATCGCTGGCTTCAGCCAATGTCATGACCATGGATCTGGCGGATCGGACGGAGGGATCGAGTCGCAATACGCTGCTGGGTATTGCGCAAGTCATCATGCTGGGGGAATTGGCGGTCAATCGGGCTCTGGACCGGGTCGATCCGTCTGAGTAGAAGATCAAAAGATCGCAGCCTGCGGCAGCTCCTACAGGGATTGGGTACATCCGGGTGTACGCAACACCTGTAGGAGCTGCCGCAGGCTGCGATCTTTTGCTTGTCAGTGCTTGCGCAACCACTCGATAAACAGCGCAAACAACTCCGACTGCGAACCCACCTCCAGCTTCAGGTACAGGTTCTTGCGGTGCATGCGCACGGTTTCCGGTGAGATGTTCATCTGGCTGGCCGTGGACTTCACCGAATGCCCGCGCAGCACCATGTGCGCCACTTCCCGTTCGCGTTCGGTGAGCAATTCACAACCGAAGTTCTCGAACGCCGCCTGCACGCGATGCTTGAGATCATCGCGCAGGCCTTGCTCGTCATCACGCTCGATCCCGGCACTGCGCAGCAGTCCACGCTGGCTGAATTCGCTGATGAATTCACGCACCAGCGGTTCGACGGCGCGCAGCAGGTTCAACTGTTCGTCGCTCAGGCATTCACCGCCGAAACCCTGATAGAGGCTGACGGAAATCTTCGTGTCATTGCCGGTATCGACGATGTAGTAGCTGTCTTCGGAACAGCCCGCCTTCAGGTAATAGGATTTGTAGTAGTCACTGTCGAAGAAGTTGTCCGGGGCGATTTCCTCCAGGTGATAGAAGCCTTGCGCCAACCCCTGCTCCACCGCCAGGCAGAACGGGTCGAGCAAATAGCCCCCGGAAAAATAGCGCTCAAGAATCGAGACCTGATACTCCTGGGCAATCCCGCGCTGATGCAGCAGCTGTGGTGCGCGGTCCTTGCGCTCCAGGCTGATCATCATCGACTCCACGGACACCAGTTGCGCCAACGCTGACGCCAGGTATTGTAGGGCGTCAGGCTCATCGACATGGGCGAATGCCTCGCGCATCCCCCCATGCCATTTGTGCAACGCCCCGAAGGGCATCGCGATCAGCGTATCGTCGTCTGGTTTGCTCATGCCCCGCAGTCTAGCGGGTGCGCAGGCCCTTGGTAAAAGCCTGTTTAGCGAGTTCATTGGCCGCCATACTGACCGCTGGCCTGAAGCTCAGCGGCCACTTCGACAATGCAATCGCGCAAGGTCTCGACGATCTCATCGACCTGGGCAAACGTCAGGATCAACGGTGGCGACATCACGTTGAGGTGCATGATCGGCCGCACCAGCAAACCCCGGGCCTGCGCCCGCACGTGGATCTTCTCGCCGATGTTGATCTCGTCGGGAAACAGCGCCTTGGTGCGTTTATCGGCGACGAACTCCACGCAGGCCATGAGTTTCTGGCAGCGCACATCCCCCACCAGCGGCAAGTCCCGCAGGGTTGCCAGGCGTTCTTCCAGATAAGCGCCCACCGTGTCGACATGGGCCAGCAGGTTTTCCCGCTCGATGATTTCGATGTTCTTCAGCGCCGCCGTGCAGCACACCGGGTGGCCGCTGTAGGTGAAGCCGTGGGTGAAGCAGCGGCCCTTGCCCGGTTCGGCGATGACCTTCCAGATGCGCTCGGAAAAGATGCACGCGCCCAGCGGCAGGTAAGCCGAGGTCAGGCCCTTGGCGGTGGTGATGATGTCGGGCTGCACGTCGAACACATCCCAGGAAGCGAAGAACTTGCCGAGGCGCCCGAACGAGGTCACCACTTCGTCGGCGACGAACAGGATGTCGTAGCGCTGGCAGACGTCCCACATGCGCTTGAGGTAGCCCCGGGGCGGAATGATCACCCCGCCCGAGCCCATGATCGGTTCGGCAAAGAAACCGGCGACCTTGTCCGCGCCAATCGAGAGGATCTTGTCTTCGAATTCCTTGACCAGGAACTCGAGGAACTGCGCCTCGTCCATACCGTCGGGCGCACGGTACGGGTTGGGGTTGGAAACGTGGTGGATCAGCGGGTTGGCGTAATCGAACTCCGGCACCCGGTCGGCGGCCTTGTTGCCGATCGACATGGTCAGGGTGGTGGAGCCGTGATAGGCGTTGAACCGGGCGATGACGTGTTTCTTTTCCGGCTTGCCGCGGCAGTTCTGGTAGTACTGGATCAGCCGGTACGCGGTGTCCACGGCGGTGGAGCCGCCGGTGGTCAGGAACACATGGTCGAGGTCACCGGGGGCCAGGCTGGCGAGTTTTTCGCACAGCTGGATGGCGACGTTGTTCGACATGTCGGAAAAAGGGTTCGAATAGGCCAGCTGGCGCACCTGATCGGCGATGGCCTCGGCCATTTCCTCGCGGCCCAGGCCGATGTTGGTGCACCACATGCCGCCCACCGCATCGAGAAAGCGGTTGCCCTGGGTGTCGTAGATGTAGGCGCCATCGCCGGCAACGATGTTCAACGAGCCTTGCTCGGCGTGTTCGTCGAACATGTGGTAGCCGTGCATGTGATGGGCCTTGTCGGCCTTGACCAGCCGGGACTCGTCCGCTGGGGAAAAAACGCTGCGTGTTGGCGTCGCCATAAATGAACCTCTAACCGAAATGACTCACGATCGAACAAATCAGATGCCGCTTTTCACGGTGCTCCAGACCCGGGTAATCGCCCGCATGTCCTTGGCGTCCTGGGTCTTCTGCGGGAACAGGCGCTTGCGGGTCTGTGCATCGGGGTAGATCGCCGGGTTGTCGCGCACTTCGGCGTTCAACAGGGGCGTAGCCGCTGCGTTACTGTTGGCATAGTTGATGTAGTCACTCACATCCGCCATCACCTGCGGCTGCATCAGGTACTCCAGGAATTTGTGCGCGTTGGCGACGTGCGTCGCATCGGCCGGGATGTACAGGTTGTCGAACCAGATCAGCGAGCCTTCCTTGGGGATGAAGTACGCCAGGTTGATCTGCTTCTTGGCTTCTGCGGCGCGGGCCATGGCCGTGGCGTAATCGCCGGACCAGGTCATGGCCATGCACACATCGCCGTTGGGCAGGCTGGTCAGGTAATTGACCGAGTCGAATTTGCGGATGTAGGGCCGCACTGACAACAGCAAGTCTTGGGCGGCCTTCAAATCCTCCGGCGCGGCGCTTCTCGGATCGCGTCCCAGGTACGTCAAGGCCATGGGGATGACTTCGGTCGGCGCATCGAGCAGGGTCACGCCACAGTCGGCGAAGCGCGAGACGATCTTCGGATCGAAGATCATCGCCAGCGAACCGATCGGCGCGTCCGGCATGCGTTCCTTGATCTTGTCGACGTTGTAGGTCACGCCGTTGCTGCCCCAGGTGTAGGGCGCCGAGTACTGGGTGCCGGGGTCATAGCCCTGCAGATCCTCGAGGATTTGCGGGTCGAGGTTGGTCCAGCCCGGCAGCTGTTTTTTGTCCAGCGGCTGGAACACCTTGGCCTTGATCAGGGGTGGCGCGAGCGAGGCGTTCAACACGATCAGGTCATAACCGGAATGGCCGGTGAGCAACTTGGCCTGCACCGTTTCATAAGAGTCGAAGGTGTCGTAGACCACCTTGATGCCGGTGGCCTTTTCGAAGTCGGCGATGGTTTTTTCACCGATGTAATCCGCCCAGTTATAGAGCCGCAGCGTATTGCTCTCGTCCACTTGTGCGGCGTAGGCATGAAAGGTCAGCGGTACAACAAACAGACTGGAAATCACCTTAAGCAGTGTCTTGCCCATAGCAAATGCACCTTATAGCGAGTTCGGCTCTGGATGAGCGGATGCCTCCACTATTGGTCGATTGGCCGGGCGGAACCATACCCCGAATGGGTGTGTGTCGTTTTTGGCACACCGGCATGGCAAAAAGCGGCAGCGCAGTTGACCCGTTTTGCCATAGATCGGGATTTGTCCGGCGCTTAAAGTGGCAGCCTGAACCGACCCTGCGGAGCCTGCGATGACAGATTTGATCAAACACGAGCAACGCGACGGCGTGTTGACGCTGACCATCGACCGCCCGGACAAGCTCAACGCGCTGAACAACGCCATGTACACGCAACTGGCCGAGCTGTTGCTGGCCGCCGACGAAGACCCGCAGACCGGCGTGATCATCCTCACCGGCGGCCCGGCCTGCTTCACCAGTGGCAATGACCTGGTGGATTTCCTCCAGCATCCGCCCACTCATCTGGATGCCCCGGCGTTTCGCCTGATGAAAGTCGTCACGCACCTGCAAAAACCGCTGATCGCGGCAGTCTGCGGGGCGGCCATCGGCATCGGCACCACCTTGCTGCTGCATTGCGATCAGGTGCTGGTCACCCGCAACGCCAAGCTGCGCATGCCGTTCGTCAACATCGGCCTGTGCCCCGAGTTCGGTGCCAGCCTGTTGCTGCCCCGCCTACTCGGTCACGCCCGCGCCGCGAGCCTGCTCCTGCTGGGCAACGGCCTGGACGGCAACGACGCGGTGAACTGGGGCATCGCCAACGAAGCCTTCGATGATGGCGAGCAATGCCTGGTTGCGGCCAGAAAAATCGCCCAGCGCTTTTTGGCCCTGCCCCAGGAGGCCTTGCGCCAGTCCCGGCAGTTGATGAAACAGGCGACGTTGCCGGAACTGGAAGCCACCCTGCGCGAAGAAAACACGCTGTTCATCCAGCGCTTGAATACCGACGAGGCGAAAAACGCCTTGAACGCCCTGCTCAATCGCAGTACAGACAAGAATCCACCGAAAGGAAACCAGCCATGAACACTCCGGAAATCTACGTCGTCAGCGCCGCCCGTACCGCCATCGGTACGTTCGGCGGTTCGCTCAAGGACGTGCCACTGGCCGACCTCGCGACCACGGCCGTGAAAGCCGCCCTGGAACGAGCCGCCGTGGACCCGGCGCTCGTTGGCCATCTGGTGATGGGCAACGTGATCCCGACCGATACCCGCGACGCCTACATCTCCCGCGTCGCGGCGATCAACGCCGGCATCCCGAAGGAAACCCCGGCCTACAACGTCAACCGCCTGTGCGGTTCCGGCCTGCAAGCGATCATCAACGCCGCCCAGACCCTGATGCTCGGCGATGCCGACATCGTCGTCGGTGCCGGTGCCGAATCCATGAGCCGCGGCCCGTACCTGATGCCGTCCGCCCGTTGGGGTTCGCGTATGGGCAACGCCCAGGTCATCGACTACATGCTCGGCATCCTGCATGACCCCTTCCATGGCATCCACATGGGCATCACCGCCGAAAACGTCGCCGCGCGCAACGGCATCACCCGCGAAATGCAGGACGCCCTGGCCCTGGAAGACCAGAATCGCGCGGCCCACGCGATTGCCAACGGCTACTTCAGCGAGCAGATCGCGACCGTGGAAATCCAGGATCGCAAAGGCGTCAAACTGTTCAGCGTTGACGAACACCCGCGCGCCACGTCCCTGGAACAACTGGCGGCCATGAAGCCAGCGTTCAAGAAGGACGGTTCGGTCACCGCCGGCAACGCCTCGGGCCTGAACGACGGCGCCGCCGCACTGGTCATGGCCAGCGGCAACGCGGTCCAGGCCAACAACCTGAAGCCACTGGCCCGCCTGGTCAGCTACGCCCACGCCGGCGTCGAACCGGAATTCATGGGCCTGGGCCCGATCCCGGCCACCCGCCTGGCGCTCAAGCGCGCCGGCCTGACCGTCGCCGACCTGGACGTGATCGAAGCCAACATCGCCTTCGCCGCCCAGGCCTGCGCCGTCAGCCAGGAACTGGACCTCGACCCGACCAAGGTCAACCCGAACGGTTCGGGCATCGCCCTCGGCCACCCGGTGGGCGCGACCGGCGCAATCATCGCCACCAAGGCCATCCACGAACTGCACCGCACCGGCGGCCGTTACGCGCTGGTGACCATGTGCATCGGCGGCGGCCAGGGGATTGCGGCGATTTTCGAACGCACCTAAGCAGCCCACGCCCTTCTCACGCCCTCCTGTAGGAGCTGCCGCAGGCTGCGATCTTTTGATCCTGAAAAGCAAAAGATCGCAGCCTGCGGCAGCTCCTACAGGGGTTCTTCTGGCGCAAACAAAATCTCCTTCTTTCTCTAAACAAACCACCTGACGACCGGCAGCAAAAACCATTTGCCACAAAATATTACATGCGTCATATTACAGGCATCATAATTAAACGCCGCCTGACAGGTATCCCTCCATGACCAGCATGTCCACCGTTGAACCCGACCTGGACGCCCCGGTGCAACCGGCAAAACGCCCCCTGCTCAAGCGCCTGCTTCTGCCAACAATGGGCATCGCAGCGTTGGTGTTGGCCGGGGTGTATGGCGCGCATTGGTGGACGGCCGGGCGTTTCATCGAAGAAACCGACGATGCCTACATCGGCGGTGATGTAACGGTGATCGGGCCAAAGGTGGCGGGTTATATCGATGAAGTGCTGGTGACCGACAACCAGAAGGTCAAGGCCGGCGATGTGCTGATCCGTCTCGATTCGCGCGACTACCGCGCCAACCTGGCCAAGGCCGAAGGCGCAGTGGCCGCCCAGGAAGCCTTGCTGGCCAACCTCGACGCCACCGAACAACTGCAACAGGCTGTAATCGGCCAAGCCCGCGCCGGCATCGACGCCGCCGGTGCCGAAGCCACCCGCTCGCGGGATGACGATGCCCGCTACAAAAAACTGGTGTCCACCAACGCCGTCTCGGTGGAAAGCGCCCAGCGTGCCAATGCCACGTTCAAGACGGCCCAGGCCCAAAGCAACCGCGCCCAGGCGGAATTGCTGGCCGCTCAGCGCCAGTTGAATGTGATCGACACCCAGAAACAACAGGCCCGGGCCGCCTTGATCCAGGCCAGGGCCGAGCGCGATCTGGCGCAATTGAATGTCGGCTATACCGAACTGAAGGCACCGGTCGACGGCGTGATCGGCAACCGTCGGGCACGGGTCGGCGCCTATGCCCAGGCCGGCTCGCAATTGCTCTCGGTGGTACCGGCCAGCGGCCTGTGGGTCGACGCCAACTTCAAGGAAGACCAACTGGCGCACATGGTGCCGGGACAACGGGTGGTGATCCGTGCCGACGTGCTGTCGGGCCAGGAGTTCCACGGTCACCTGGACAGTCTCGCTCCTGCCAGCGGTTCGCAATTCAGTGTGTTGCCACCGGAAAACGCCACCGGCAACTTCACCAAGATCGTGCAGCGGGTACCGGTGCGGATTCACCTCGATCCGGCCGACAGTGTGCTCGGCCACCTGCGTCCGGGGTTGTCGGTCACCGCTGAAGTGGACACGCGCAAGGCGCCTGAAGTGCCCGCCGTGGCCAGCGCGCCATGAGCCGCGCCCTCGCCGCCTCGGCGCAACCGTTCAATGCCGCGGACATGGCGACGGCCACCAAGGTCTTCGCCTTTGCCAGCATGTGCATCGGCATGTTCATTGCGCTGCTGGACATCCAGATTGTCTCGGCCTCGTTGCGTGACATCGGCGGCGGGCTCTCCGCCGGCACCGACGAAACCGCGTGGGTGCAAACCAGCTACCTGATCGCCGAGATCATCGTGATTCCGCTGTCGGGCTGGCTTTCCCGGGTGTTTTCCACGCGCTGGCTGTTCTGCGCATCGGCGGTCGGCTTTACCCTGACCAGCCTGCTGTGCGGCGTGGCCTGGAACATCCAGAGCATGATCGCCTTCCGCGCCTTGCAAGGCTTTCTCGGCGGTT
>JADMIO010930489.1_pt1 | contig 24103 bp, 18 predicted proteins | sample 8958161 | NCBI WGS metagenome assembly JADMIO01 (sample SAMN16585339, study PRJNA669376) | soil metagenome | isolation source: Crop rotation soil | place: USA: Cullars Rotation, Alabama | collected 2011
TGTCGCCGACTGTTGGAGCGGCGACATTCCTGTCGCCGACTGTTGGAGCGGCGACTTTCCTGTCGCCGCCTGTTGGAGCGGCGACATTCCTGTCGCCGTTTACTGGTGACGGCACAGCCAGCGCCGCAAGTTCCAGCGCATTCAACGCCGTCCGCGCATCGCCACCTGCAAGCTGCGCGAGCGCATCGCGGGCTTCGGGCGGCAGAACCAGTCCGTGCCCACCCAGCCCGCGCTGCGTATCTGTCATCGCGCGATCCAGCAGCGTCGCGAGATCGGACACATCCAGATGCTGCAGCACGAACACGCGTGCACGCGACAGCAGCGCGCTGTTGAGCTCGAACGATGGATTCTCGGTCGTCGCGCCCAGCAGCGACAGCGTGCCTTCTTCAATCGCGGGAAGAAATCCGTCCTGCTGCGCTTTGTTGAAGCGGTGAATTTCATCGACGAACAAAACAGTGCGCCGCCGCTCGAAGCTCAAGCGCTCGCGCGCCGCCTTGATTGCTTCGCGGACTTCCTTGATCCCGCTGGAGACTGCCGAAAAGGTTTCAAAATGCGCGTCCGCCGCCCGCGCCAGCAGAAAGGCCAGGGTGGTCTTTCCCGTCCCCGGCGGCCCCCACAAGATGATCGACGGCAGCGGAGCAAGCGAAGTCGAACCCGCGGCGCTTCGCTTTGATTCCTCTTCAAAAATACGCCGCAGGATTTTCCCCGGACCAATGATCGCCGCCTGCCCGCAGAATTCGTCCAGCGTCCGCGGCCGCATGCGCTCCGCCAGCGGTGCGCCCTGCCTGCGCACCGTTTCGGCCGCCTGAGCAAAGAGGTCGGTCGCCATGAGTTTCAAAATAATGCGCGGACGCTGTTTTGAAAGTGAAGTAGACCGTTGCTCCCTGATCCCTGATCCCTGATCCCTGACCCCTGACCCCTGACCCCTGATGCCGGACTACTTTCTTTTTTTGAAGAATACCGTCACAACTCAGTCGTCTACTATGTAGTGAATGAATGTCTCTTTAGAGGAGTTTGACAATGAGAATTTTGGCAACGTGTGTATTTTTGGTCGCGGTCAGCGCCTTTGGCCTGGCCAGCGCCGCGACGACCGACGACATTATTGACATGGCTAAGAAAGGCGCGAACGACGAGCAGCTGTTGAAGGAGGTAGATGCGGCGCCCGGTGAATTCAACATGGGCGCGACGCAAGTGATCGCGCTGCGCGAAGCAAAGGTGTCGGACAAAGTAATCGCGGCTATGCTGCGGCACGTGAATACTCAGCCGCCGGCCCCGCGCTCTGCCGTGGCGGCGAATCCATCCGCGCCACTCCCTCCTGAACAGCCTCTTGCCCGCGTAAATCAGCCCGCCCCGCGCGTGACTCCGCAAGGCGTCCAGGCCGCGCTCGCGAACGCCAATTCGCCGGGACGCCTGACGCTCGACAACCTCGATGATCGTACGTACGCGTACTTTTTTGAGCCGGCGATTCAAACGATGTGGATCGGCGCACCGAATGGCAACGCCGGAACGATCCGCGGCCATTCAGCCCAGACCCTGAGCATGAAGCCTGGCCAATACCACATCCGCTATCAGGGCATGCAGGAAGCCGGCGTGACCGTCACCATCTATCCCGGCGAACTCTCCTCGATCAGCCTTTCGCGTGTGATGATGGATAACACTGAAGTGCTGCAAGCAACCGCCTTCGAGCGCGGTGAACGCAAAGCCACCGCGAAACTGGCGCCGGTCGCCGCGCTGGTGAACCTGCCGCGCGAACCCGTCGTGGAACGCAACGTGATCGACGTCCCGACCTACGTCGAACGCCCCACCTATTATTACGACTCGCCGACAGTGATTTACAGCCGCCCGTACTATTCCTATTCGCGCCCGTACTACTACGGCAGCGGCTATTACGGCGGCGGCTATTACCGCGGCGGTGGCAGCGGCGTGAACTTGGGCATCAGCATCGGCGGCGGCAGCCACTGGCGCAGATAAAAGCAGAGCCGCGCACGCTATGAAGCGCGAAGTTCAGGTGGAAGCTCAAAAGCTTCCACCTTTTTTTTGCGCTTGCGGTCGCTTAGGTCCTTTAGGTCACTTCCGTCGTTTGAGTCCCTTCCCGCTTTCGCGCCATCAAAAACCGCGGCACTCTATTGTGATCCGGCTCCAATCCAATCTCATCGAAAAATCCAGTCTTCTCCGCGCAAGCCTTCAACACTTCGCCTTGTCCAATTCCGAACTCCATCCCGATATACGCGCCTGCTTTCAGCCACGGCCCGCATTCGCGAAGGATCCGCTCCGCAAGCGCCGTCCCGCCGTTCTCCGAAAAGAGCGCCAGCGCCGGCTCAAAATCCCGCACTTCAGGCTGAAGCGAATCCTTCACCGCCGCATCGACATACGGCGGATTGGCAGTGATCAAATCGAACTGCATTTTCTCGTCCAGCGCTTCAAACAAATCGCCCTGCTTAAACGACATGCGCTCCGAGAGTTTCAACCCGGCCCCATTTTCCTTCGCAAGCCCCAGTGCATCGCCCGACAAATCCGTCGCAACAACCTGCGCATCGGAAACTTTCGACGCCACATAAAGCGCCACGCATCCCGACCCCGTGCACAAGTCCAGGACGCGCGCCTTCTCCCCTTCTCCCCTTCTTCCCTTCTCCCCTTCTAGAGTCTTCACCGCCCACGCCGCCAGCACCTCCGTCTCCGGCCGTGGAATCAGCGCGGCCGGCGTGACTTTCAATTTCAAATCGACGAACTGCACATGCCCGATGATGTATTGCAGCGGCTCGCGGTTCTCGCCGCGGCGCTTGACCATTTCGCGAAAACGCACGAGCACTTCGCTGGCGACGGGCTTTTCGAACTCGACGTACAAGCGGATGCGCGCACAGCCCAGCACTTCGGCCAAAAGCAGTTCCGCTTCCAGCCGCGGATGTTCCAGCCCCCTGCGTTCGAAGTAGCTTTTGGTCCAGCCAATGAGGTCGAGCGTCGTCCAGATTTTTTGCGCGGACGCGGAATTGGGTTCAGGCATTGGTTGCTTTTAAGGGCAGAGGATATCTCTGCGGCGGCATCGGCTCTTCCTTCACTTCGAAAACTTCCGGATGCTTCTTCGGATATGGGCACTCTTTCACCAGCGGACAATTCGGGCAGCGCGGAAGGCCGCGAATACAGATGTCGTTCGCGTGCCGGTGGAACAGCCCAAAGGCGCGCACGTTCCATTCGGTGTTCTTCTTGGGCATCTCCGCTTCGACATTCTTCTGAATGTCCGCGTACGCTTTGTCGAAATCTTTTTCGAACTTGAGCTTGGTATAGCCCAGGCGCGAAAGGTCGCGCACGATGCCCGCATCCAGCGCGAACACCGGATAGCCGGCGCTCATCAGCATGTAATCCGCCATCGGCCGGCTGAGTCTCAATTCTCTTTCGAGAAACGCGCGCGCGTCCTTCAGCGGCTTGCTGAAGATCTTGTTGAAATCCTTGCCGCACTTGTCTTCGATGTCATCGGCAAACTGATACAGCCGCTTGGCGCGCTGATCTTCGTACGGCCCCGCTTGCTGGCAGATCGAATTGAGCTTCTCGGGCGCGATGTCGAGCAGCTGCCCCGGCGAAACGCCCTTCGCGCGCCGCAGCGCCTCAAAAGAGCGCTGCTGTCCATTCTTCTTCGAATGCTCGCCGAGAATCATCCACGTGCCGACCTGGAATGGATCGCGCAAATCGGTCAACTGCCCCTTGCGCTCTTCATTCTCGTACCGTTTCGCGAGCAGCTCGACCAGCTTTTGTAGGCGTTTTTCCATGTCGTAATTTTCTTTTTAACGCAAAAACGCAAAGGCGCAAAGACGGGTTCCTGGTTTTTTAGTTCTTGCTTCCTGGTTTGGACGCGCACAATGAAAAACCAAGAACCAGGAACCAGATAACCAGGACATCAATTCGTCGCCGATTTTCCCGCGCTTCGGCGGATCTCTTCGAGCTTCGCGACCAGCGGTTCCAGCTTCCCTTCAATGATATCCTGTATCGACCAGTTCTTGTCCTCACCTTCAATCCGATGGTCCGTTAATCTGCTTTGCGGGAAATTATATGTGCGGATGCGCTCGCTGCGCTCGCCGCTGCCGATCTGCCCCAGGCGCTGGTCCGAGCGCGCTTTTTCCGCTTCGGCTTTCTTCAGCGCGTACAATTTTGAGCGCAGGATCTGCCACGCGCGAACCTTGTTCTGCATCGCGCTGCGCGTTTCCATGCAGTGCACGATGATGCCCGTCGGCTCGTGGACGAGCTGGCATTGCGATGCGACTTTGTTCACGTTCTGCCCGCCCGGCCCGCCTGCCGCGCAGAAGCTTTCACGCACGTCCTTCGGGTCGATCTGTACGTCCACTTCTTCTGCTTCGGGCAGCACCGCCACGCGAGCCATGCTGGTGTGCACGCGCCCTTGAGTCTCTGTCTTCGGCACGCGCTGCACGCGATGCCCGCCGCCTTCATAGCGGAATTTACCGAACGCGCCTTCGCCCTCAACCCGCAGCATCATGTCCTTGAAGCCGCCGACGTTCCCCGGCGAGCTTTCCACGACCGACAATTTCAGTTTGTTGTTCAGCGCATAGCGCTGATACATTTCGTAAAGGTCGCTCACGAACAGCGCCGCCTCGTCGCCGCCGGTTCCCGCGTGCAATTCGAGGATCACGTTGCGCGCTGAATCATCGTCCTCGTTGAGCGCCATGTCCACGAGCCGCTGGCGCGCCTCCTCTTGTTTCGCCTGCGCGGACTTCAATTCATCCTGCGCCAGCGCCTTGAAGTCGGCATCGGCGTTCGGATCCTTAAGCAGCTCGTTCGCCTCGCTTGCGGCCTTGCGCGCGCTGCTGAACTCGTCCCAGACCGCGCCGAACTTCCCCATGCGCCCGAACTCGCGCAGCCACGCCGAATAGTTCGGGTTCCCCGGCCCCTCAGGGCTCTCAATGAGCGCCTTCAATTCGTGATAGCGCGCTCCCTTTTTTTCAATTTCGTCCCACATAAATCATCCATCATCAGAGCCGCGGCCGTGAGGGAGCGATTATCTTTGAACTTGATGAGAGCCGCTGGATATCGCTCCCTGACGGTCGCGGCTCTGAATTTATTCTAACAAAAAAGTCCTGAACCGCGAGTCTTGCGGCCCAGGACTTTCACTCAATTTTCTTATGAAGTAACTACTTCGCTTCGGCGGCGGCGGCAACGGCGGCTTCCGGCGCGGGCTCAGCGGGCACGGCAGGCTCGGCAGGCGTGGCCACGGCAGGGATGCTGACATTGGTCTTCTTCGCGGCCCACTTCTTCTGGAAGCGTTCAACGCGGCCCGCCGAATCGACGAACTTCTGGCGGCCCGTATAAAAGGGGTGGCAGTGCGAGCACACGTCGATGGAGAAGTCCTTCCCCTTCGCCGAGCGCGTTTCGATCTTGGTTCCGCAGCCGACGCACGTGATCGTGACCGGCTTGTATTTCGGATGAATTCCAGCTCTCATGTCATTTCCTTTGATTGTCTTTCCCGCCCTCAGAATTCCGCCGGTACAGCCCGCCGGTCCATAAGGGAGGGAAAAGATTACAGTGCGCTCGAACGATTGCAAGCGAAAACCAAGCTCACATCGCCATCCCGCCATCCACGCTCAAGACTTGCCCGGTAATATAAGCCGCATCGTCCGATGCCAGGAAACACACCGGCCCGGCGATGTCCGCGATCGTTCCCGCCCGCCCCAGCGGCACGCCCGTCAGCAGCGCCTTCTTCTGCTCATCGTTGAGCTTCGCCGTCATGTCCGTCTCAACCAGCCCCGGCGCAACCGCATTGACGCGCACGCCGCGCGAAGAAAACTCCCGCGCCGCCGATTTCGTCAGCCCAATCAATCCCGCCTTTGCCGCGCAATAATTCGCTTGCCCCGCATTGCCGATTAATCCGACCACGCTGGCGACATTCACAATGCATCCCGACCGCGCGCGCAGCATCACCCGAGCCGCCGCGCGCATGAGCTGAAACGCGCCGGTCAGGTTCGTGTTCAGAACCGTGTGCCATGCGTCGTCGCTCATGCGCACCATCAAGCCATCCTGCGTCACACCGGCGTTATTGATGAGCACATCCAGTTTGCCGAAGTCCTTCACCACGCCATCGACCAGCGCGTCGATCTGCGCCGGCACGGCCACGTCGCACGTGTAGCCCGCGCATTTCGCCCCTCGCGCACTGAGTTCCACTGCGAGCGCCTGCGCCACTTCGGCATTCCGCCCCGCAATCGCGACATTCGCCCCTGCCGCGTGAAAGCGTTCGGTGATCGCTTTCCCAATGCCGCGCGCTCCGCCCGTGACAAGCACAACCTTACCGTCGAATTTCATCGTTCCCTCTTCTTTTGTAATGATGCTGGACCATTTCCCTCACGCAAAGATCGCAAAGAGCAAAGTGCGCAAAGATCTTAATCTGCTTTGCGATCTTTGCCCTTGGCGCCCTTTGCGTGAAACCAATCCGTTCGATCTTGCAAAGAACGTTTGCTACCCCTTCAACATCCTGAACGGCGCCGTGATCGCCCGGCCAATCTTGAAGCTCGAGCCGCCTGAAATCTTCGCCAGGTCGCGCCGCAAGGTTTCCGACTCCGTGCGCATCCGCTCCACCTCCGCGCGCATCGCGTCCAGCTCCGCGCTCAGCGTCTTTACCTTCTCAATGTTGGTGCGCAGCGATTTGTCGTACTCATCGAGTTCCTTCTGCCGCGAGGCGGCGAGGTTGTCCAGCCGCACGATCTGCGCGTCGCGCTGCATAAGCATTCCTTCAACCCGCTTGATCTCATCGCCGCGCGCGATACACATCTTGTCCAGCGTCAACGCCTCTTCGGTTTTGCACTCCAGGTCCGCGCGCAGCTTGTACACAGCGGCCGTCAGCGCTTCAATCTCGCTTTTCTGCGCGTTGGAGGCAGCCTCCAGCGAAATGCGGCTCCCCAGCGTGAAGAAATAATTCCGCACCACATCGGGCTGCGATTCACCCGCGGCAAAAAACCCTTTCATCGCCAGCGGGATGTTCGGCCCCATCGCCAGCACACCCAGCCCATGTCCGTGCAAAAACTCGAAGCTGCGGTACTGCGTGCGCAGTTCCTGCCACAGCTGCCACACGCCGAAATCGCGTTCGCGCACGTTGGTATCATGAAAGATCACAATGCCGTTGCGGCTCACTTTGGGCTTCCACGTCTCCCAGTCGTGGCGCACGGCGTCCAACGTGTGCAGTCCGTCGATGTGCAGCAGCTCGATGCTGCCGTCCGCGAAGTATTTCACCGCATCGTCGAACGTGCTTTGCACCAGCCGCGAAAACTGGCCGTACAGCGGGTCGTGGTAGGCGCGTAATTCCTGCAGCACTGATTCGTCATATGTTCCCGCGTGCTGATCGCCCTGCCAGGTGTCCACGCCATAGCAGGCGATGTCCAGCTTCAGCGCGGCGGCCATTTCGCAGATGGCGAGGTACGAATCGCCCTTGTGAACGCCAAGCTCGACGAAAATTTTGGGACGCAGCAGATGCATCAGCACACGCGCAAAGGGAATATGCTCATGCCAGGCGATGGCCTTCACGTGCGCGGGCGCATTGAGACTCTGCGGATAATTCAGCGGGTTGAATTGTGTTTGTGTCGTCGGCTCCGCTTGCTCGGCCTGCGGTTGTGACATAGAGTCCTCTTTCCTGTCGGCGCGCACACCGGAGATTACCTGTCGGCGCCCGCAGCGTCAAGCTTTGCGGTGAACTTCCGGGGCGTTGCGCGCCACTCAATACTTTGAAATGGTTTTGCCTTGCCTACTTTTGGAGTCTGGACGATAATTAGAAATCAATTTCAATTTTGGTGGGGCAGACATTCCTGTCTGCCAATGTGCCATGGCAGACAAGAATGTCTGCCCCACCCGCATACACGAGAGGGGAATTCTCCATGACTTGGTCATTGTTCCGCCGTGCCCGCAAATCTCACACGCGTAAGAAGCCGTCCCTTGGCAAACAGCTTTGCCTTGCACTGCTGATCCTGACCTTTGCCTGGGTGATTTATCCGGCCCTCGTCTACGCCTTTGGCCAATACGCGGCGAACATCCCCAACCCGAATTTCAGCTGCAACACCTGCCACGGCACGGGCGGTCCGGGCTCGGGCACGACCAACAATCCGTTCAAGCTCGATTTCGCTTCGACCAATCACGTGTGGAACGCGACTCTCGCCGGCAAGGACGACGACGGCGACGGCTTCACCAACGGCGAAGAGCTTCAGGACCCCGCAGGCACATTCACGGCCGGCGGCATGAACCCGGGCAATTCGGCGCTGGTTTCGAATCCCAGCGACATCGCCAGCTTCCCGCCCGCGCCGACGATGACTGCATTCATGGGCGTCACGGCGAATTCAAACGTCAGTGCCACGATCAACTTGAACGTCGCGCTCAGCACTGTCATGAACGGCACACCCGTGGGCATCACGCGCGTGGATTACATTTTCAAAAACGCGGGGACGCAGAACGTCGTCAAGACCATCTCCAGCACCAGCGCCGCCGCCTACACGGCAATCATCGATACGAAAGGCTTTGCCAATGGGGCGTATGACATCACCGCGACGTGTTTCGACAAGCGCTCCGCCGGCGCAGGCGGCCCGCGCACAGCGTCACTGTCGATCAACAACGTCACCGTGGCCAACCCGCCTGTATTCACCCAGCAGCCCATGGATTTCGTGGTTGCCCCGGGCGGCAGCGCTCAATTTACAGTCGCCGCCAGCAGCGTCACCTCCTTTAAGTGGCAGAAGAACGGCTCGGACGTGAGCAACGGCGGGACGATTTCCGGCGCGACCACGGCGACGCTGATGATCACCGGCGCGGTCGCTGCCGACGCGGGACTCTATAACTGCGTCGCGACCAATGCGGCCGGCTCGACGAGCTCCGCCACCGCCGCGCTGATTGTCGGCGCGCAGTCTTCGAATTCTTATGTGCGTCTGATTTCCCTCACGCCCAACGGCGCGTCGGCGAACAACGCCAGCAGCGTGCCGCCCGGGATCAACAACACCTTTTCGTTCGGGCCGACGAATCGCGTGATCAGCCAGGACGGCCGCCGCATCGTCTTCCGCAGCACCTCCAACGACATGATCACCGGAATCAACAGCAACCCGAACAACCGGCAGAATTGCTGGATGCGCGATCTCAAAGACGGCGTGACCAAGCTCGTTTCGACGATCCCCGGCGCAACGCAGCTCTCCGGGAACAATTTCAGCGACACGCTGCTGATCAGCGGCGACGGCCGGTTCTGCGTCTTCAACAGCAACGCCACCGATCTCACCGCCTTCACACCCGCCAACAACACGACGCACGTCTATCGCCGCGACCTCGACAACGACGTGACAATCCCCGTCGGCGTCAAAGACGGCCCCGTCATTGACAACACGGCGTACGGGACGTTCAACACGAACGTGCAGGCGGTCAGCCTCGACGGCCGCTTTGTGCTGCTCTTTTATGACGGCAACACGCCGTACGACCCGAGCAAAGCGTTCAACATGGGCCCCAACTATTACATCCGCGATTGCACCAGCAACACCACCACTCTGGTGACCGTCAACAGCGCCGGCACCGGGACCCGCGCGACCGGCAACACCATCTCGGGCGCCGTCATGACGCCGGATGGGCGTTTCATCGCCTTCGCATGCGACGCGACCGACCTCGGCCCCGTCAACGGCGGCGGCTTCCTCCAGGTTTATCTCTGGGACAGCAACAACAAGAACAAGCTCGAGCTGGTCAGCTGCACGGACGGCAACGACGGCACCAGCGCTGCCGCGACGGTCGCCAACAAAAATTCCGGTGCACCCTCGATCAGCGACGACGGCCGCTTCATCACCTTCGAGACGCAGGCCACAAACCTGAACATCAACCACACCACCGGCACCAACACCGTGATCTACCGCCGTGACCGCCAGCAGAACAAAACCGAGATTGTCAGCCAGTCCGCCAATGCCAGCACCGCGGGCACGGGCAACGCCACGCAATCTTCGATCAGCTCCAACGGACAGTTCGTGGTTTTCATGAGCACCGACAGCGACCTCGTGACCGCGACAGACAACAACGCCAAGACCGACATCTTCCGCCGCGACATGAGCAACTCGACCAACACGAAGAACGTCATCGTCAGCTCGCCCAATGGCCAGAATGCATTCGGCGTGAACGATTCGGGCAACCCGCGCATGAGCGACGACGGGCGCTTCGTGGTCTTCGAAAGCAACGCGACCAACTTCGTGGGCGCCGTCGACAACAATTCCAAGACAGACGTCTTCCGCCGCGACTGCCAGACTCAATCGACGATCCTGCTGAGCATCAACAAGAGCCTGGCGGGTTCCAGCAACGGCGCGTCGCAGAATCCCTTCACCAGCGCCAACGGCTTGACGTCAATGTTCACCAGCGACGGCAACGACCTGGTCAATAACGACGTGAACGGCCAGACGCTCGACGTTTTCAGCGCCACCTTTAATGTGGCGCCCACAGTCGTGGCGCTGCAAAACGCCAGCGTCACCGTCGGCAATCCATTCACACAAAACGGCTCGTTCAGCGATCCCAACGGTCCTGATAACTTCGCCGGGATGGTCGACTACGGCGATGGCACCGCGCCAAAGCCGCTGATTCTCGCCGCGAACAAAACCTTTGCGCTGAACAACGTCTACCAAAAGCCGGGCATGTACACGGTGCGCGTCACCGTCACGGACACCGCCAATGGCGTGGGCATGGCGACGGCCGTCGTGACGGTCACCGCGGCGACCGCATCGCCGGGATTGACGTCTTCGGCAAATCCGGCCGGTTTCGGCGCCACCATCAATTACACGGCCACCGTGCAGGGCATCGCGGGCTTGCCTGCGCCGACCGGAGTCGTGACTTTCAACGACAATGGTGTGCCCATCGGTAACGCGCCCGTCGTCGCGGCAAACGGCGCGAACACCGCCTCCTTCGGCATCGCGTCGCTCGCCGCCGGCACACACAGCATCACCGCCGTCTACAGCGGCGATGTGAATTATTCGCCGGCCACCTCCGCGAAGCTTTCACAGACCATCAACCCGAGCGCACCGACCATCACCAGCCCCGCCGCCGCGTCGCTGATGATCAACACCCCTTTCACCTACACAATCACTTCTTACGGTTCGCAGCCGATCACCTATACAGTCACCGGATTGCCGGCTGGCTTCACCTTCGACACGGACACGATCTCCGGCCAGGTTGCCGTCGGCGGAATCATCACGATCAAGATTACCGCGACGAACGTGCTCGGCTCTTCGTCGCAGAATCTGGTCATCACCGTCACGCGCCCGGCCGAAGGCGATCAGGCGCCGGCGATCACGTCCGATCCCACTGCCAATCCCAACCCGGCGACAACCGCGGACGCGATCACTTTCAATGTCGCGGCGACCGATCCCGACGGCGACTTCGTCGGCTTCACCTGGGACTTCGGCGACGGCACCACCGGCACCGGCGCGTCTCCGGCGCACACGTACGCCGCGCCGGGAGTCTACAGCGTCAAAGTCACCGCCTCCGACAGCGTGCTCTCGGCCGACGCGACGCTGACGGTCGTGGTCGGCAAAGCCACCACCGGCGGCAACCCCGGCGCAACACCGTTTACCTTCACCAAGGGCACGGTGAAATTCAACTTCGCCAAACAGAATCAGGATTCGCTGTCGCTCTCCGGCACGATTCCGCTTGGCGCCGGCTTCAATCCGGCCAACAAGGAAGTGCAGGTGATCTTCGCGGGCTACATCAGGAAGTTCACCATCGACGCAAAGGGCAAGTCCGCGCTCAAGCTCTCGGGCAAAAAGAACAAGGACGGCTCGTTCAAAGACGCCTCGCTGAAGTTCACGCTGAGCCTGAGCAAGAGTCTCATCTTCCCCTCTTGCCGCGACGCCGGCTATTTCACCGACAACACCGACAAGAAGGGCGCGACAATCACCGACATTCCAGCCGCGCTGTTGGTCGACAACGTGGTCTTCTCTGCGAAACTGAAAGCTGCATACAAGGCCGCCGAAGGCAAAGGTGGCTCGGGCAAGCTGACGCCGTAGTTACAACTCAATAGGACTTATGGGACCTATAAGTCCGATAGGTCCAATTGGTTCTTGCGGATCCCGGCATGGTATTTTATCGGCGAATCAACTAAAGTGCGGCGAGAGCGTTTCGCTTCCACGACACCGATTCCCTGATGCCTATCGAAGAGACCATTGAGAATCCTTCTCCTGAGCCCGCCGCGAATTCACCCTTGCGCACGGCGCTGACCTGGATCATCAAGCTCGGTCTCGTCGTTGGCATCTTCGCCTGGCTGATTCACAAGGGCAGCATTAAAGCCGGCGATCTCAGCGAGCTCGCCGGACGCTGGCCATGGGCGCTGGCGACGCTGGCACTCTTCGGCGTGTCGGCATTCATCTGCACCTTCCGCTACCAACTTTTGCTGCGCAGCCTCGGCGTGAGCATCGGCTTCGCAAAGCTCTTTCCGATTTCGATGATCGGCATGGTCTTCGACCTCGTGGCGCCGATGAGCGGCGGCGATGTCGTCAAAGCGTATTACGTGCAGCGCGAGGCGGCATTCAAGGACGGCCGGCGCGACATCGGACTGGTGCTGCTGAGCGTCGTGCTCGACCGCATCATGGGTTTTCTGGGCCTGTTCATGCTCGGCCTGACGCTCAGCATCCTCGCCTGGTCCGAGATCAGCGGGCACGAGCGCCTGCGCCACCTGACGCTGCTGATGGCCTGCATTTGCGCCGGCGTCTTTGCGGGCTTCGCGCTGATGGTCTCCGAGCGCCTGGAGAACAGCGCGTGGCGCAAAAACTTCATGCGCATCCTTCCGTTTCGCGAAAAACTGGAGCGCATCTACACGGGCTTTGCCGGCCTGCGTCACCACAAGCGCATCCTCCTGGGCACGATGCTGCTGTCGATGCTCAATCACACGCTGATCTGCATGATGGTGCTGATGATGGCTCAGGGCATGCAGTTTACTTCAGTGGCGACGGGCGCTGAGGCGCCGCTGCCGGTGATCCCCGCGCTCACGATTCTGCCCATTGGATTGACATTGAACGCGTTCGGTTTCGCGGGCGGATTCGGAGTGGGTAATCTCGCCTTTGAAGAATTGTTCAAGCTGATTCTCGGGCTCAACGGCGGCGCGAAATTGATTCTTTCATTGCAGATTGTCGGGGTCGTTTTCAAATTCTTTGGGATTCCGTTCCTGCTTCTGCACAAGCACCGCGCCCCGCTGCCAGCGGTCAGTGCGGAACGAAACTAGCCTGCAAGCGATAGACATAATACCTAACACCTTCTGGAACATCGAATGCGGCGATGCGGTCGTAAGGCCATTTCTTATCCGCAATTTCCTCGTCCAATGTCGGGCGATATAAAATAAGTCCCGGTTTGCTGTCCACAGCCTCAAGGCCCGTGGCATGCAGCAGGTACCTGTTGGGATTGGGCGCAAGCTGAGTTTCGGAAATGAGGAAGCCGCCCTCAAAGGCAGGATGAAAATCCACAGTGTGGTTTTTGACCGCCGAAAGAAGATTGAGATAATCGTGGTGCGGAAAACGCGAATTCACAGTCACGACGACATCGGCCCGCTGCGAGCCATAATTCTTCCTGGCATCATCCGCCATGAACTGCTCCAATTCATCTATCTTGAAATCGCGCCGGTCCAGCGGCAGCGCGTCCGGTGCGAAATCCGGCTGGCTCAACGGGTATTTGCAATCCACAATGCGCAAATCCCCTATGCGCACGGTGGGCAGCAACCCAAATGAATCGTTCAAAAACAGCAGAACGCAGACGCCAAGAATGACATAAGCAGCCCTCAAACTTTTGCTGAAATATTGTACCGGCACAATTGCACCGAGCGCCGCAAAGACAGGCAGTATCGTAATGGCATAGCGCGTGCATTTGGCTGGTGACATGGTTGTGATCAGGAATGTTGCCGCGAACAGAACGATCAGGGTCAGCCAGGCCAGGCGTGCCCGTCCGTAAAGCTGCCCGGAAGCAAACATGCGATACAGAGGCACAATGCCGAACAAAGCGACAATAGTTAGAAACAAATGCGGACCCGAGGAGATATTGACTAAAAAGAAAATGACCGATGGGTAAACTGCCGTGAGGCTGGTCGAAAGATGCGCCACCAGGTATTGCCAGTTGTATCCATACCACGTCCATGCTACGGCAAAGGCGCAGAGCAGCATCGCAAGCGTGTGAGCGCCAAAGCTCAGCCACACCCTGAGTGGCACGCGCTGCGAGTAAAACTTATGCGCTTGAATGCCCCATAAAACCAGTGCCGGAAGAAACCATATGATTGCCGCCGTGATTTTGCACAATACACCCATGCCTAAGACAACGCCGGCAAGGATGCTCCACCCGTAACTGTCCCATTCGTGCCGAATCAGTATGTCGAAAAATATCAGCGTCAGCATCAGGAATTGCGTCTCAACATAAAAACGGTGGGTCAACGAGGTGATCAACGGCATTGCGCCTAACAGTACGGTTGCATAAAGCGCCATGCTCTTTGAAAAAGCGTTGCGAAAAAAAGAATATGCGGCCAGCAGCAGCCCGGCATACGTCAGCCACAGCGAAAACATGCTGCATTCGATGACATGTCCAACCATCAGGGAGAACAGCGCCGGCAAAACACACACGAGGGGCGCTTTGAAGCCCAATGCCTCCGTGTATCCGCGCCAGAGGCCCCCCAGCCCGTCGCTCGCACCTTTGGCAATTGTCCACGCGCCCCGCATGTAATGCGGCTCATCGGCGACAGGCACCCAGCTTGAGAGCAAAAGATAAATGGCATGGACGATACAAAAGCCTATAAGGCAAAAAATCATCGGCTTGATGGCGCTCGAATCCAGTTCCCGGTTAGTCTGAACCGGGAGCTTGCCGCCGCCCCATATTAGAATTGGAACATAAATTAGATTTGCGAGTGCAATGGCATAGACTGGGAATGCATAGCGATCCGCGGACAATAATACCAGCGCATACATCCCAATGAACGCCAGGGCGGGCGCGGTCACGCTCAGCAGCCTCCAATCACCCCGGTACAACCCCACGAAAAATCCGGCGAAGGTCATCAACATACCAATGAACACCAGCACGTCGTAAACGGGATCCAACAACGCCACGACGCGATTGATTTCGGAGACCCCTGTGCGCTGCGCGAGTTTCTCGCGCCATTCAGCATCGATGCTCGGCGGCAGCATGAAGATCATTGAGGGCGCGTTCGCCGCGGTGGGCGTCACGAGGCTGAGAAACAATTTGTTCTCGACGCAATTGTGCCCGGGCAATCCGCAAAAAAGCAGCACCGTGCGCCCCACACCTTTGGCATAGCGCACCGGATGCAAGCGAACCTGCCTGATGAAGTCCCAGCCGGACAAGAAGTGCGAGCTGCGCTGCGCGCTGATGTTCTGCGAGCCGCCCCCGAGCCCGTCCAGCGGCAGGTGGCCATTGACCAGCGCGCGATCGATGACCTGTTGAAATGCCGGCGCAAGGCTCGGCCCGACAATTTCGTCTTCCGGGTGAATGACAAGCTGATTAAACAACCCCACTGCGAAAACATCCGCCTGCCGCTGCTGCATTGCGAGCGGATTCTGCTGCGCCGCGAGGTACTTCCACGGCATCGCCAAAATAAAGGGAGCCGCCAGCACCAGCGCGCCATGCAGGATTGCGCGCTTCGTAAGCCCCCGCACGATTTGACGCCACGCGCACGGCGCCGCGTTCGCGCACATTTCAATCAAATAGACTCCGGCTAAAACAGGGCCGAGGTATATTAAATTCGGCCGGAAATAGTAAGATATGGTAATGACTGCGATCAGCACCGCGGACTTTCTGCCTCGATCAGGCGTTTGCCACGCCGCCGCATTGAACATCGCCGCAACACAACAGAAAATGCCCGCATCGGAAAGCAATGTATGCTGATAGGTAAGAAGGATGGGATAAAGACATAGGAGGAGCATAATAACTCCTCCCGCGCGCGGAAATCCCTGGCGCTTGACCGCGTTGCCTAACAGCCATGCACCCAAATACCCCAGCGCGCTGTTCAATGCCACCATCGTCATGGCGTGAGTGCCGAAGAGGCGGAAGCAGACTTTGATCATCGCCGGAAACAGCGGTCCGCGCAGGAAATCCCATTCAGCGGTGAATTTTGACGTGCTCAGGACCGTCGAGAGCTGTACATACAAACTGCCGTCCCACGGCACACAGATGGGCAGCGCAACCATATGGATAAATTGGAAAATGGCGCTGATCAGAATGGCGCGTTTATAAAATTTCAGCGGCCTGGAGTCTGCGCTCGGATTCGGAATAATGACTGGTTCAGTTCGTTGTGACACAAGGCAATCCTAACTATGTGTTCGCTCGGGCGCAAGCCAAAGCGCGGTGCAATGAAACAAATTGGCGAGTGCGGCGGCATAAACCGGAAATGCATAGCGATCCGCCGACAGCAACACCAGCGCATACATCGCGATAAATCCCAAAGGAAGCGCGGCCGCGGTGAGCAGGCGCAAATCCGCGCGTCGAATTCCAAGCGCCAGCGCTGCTATCGTCGCCAGCATGCCCAGCACAATCAGCACGTCATAAACGGGGTCAATCCACAGCAGCACTCTGTTTACGACCGACCACCCTGTGCGCTGCCCGAAGCGCTCTTCAATCTGTGCGTCCAGCGACGGCGGCGGCTTGTAGATTTTTGCCGGCGCGTTCTTCTGGTCCGGCGTCAGGTGCGCGAGAAACGTTTTGTTCTCGATCAGATTATGCCCAGGCGCGCCGAAGAAGATCAGCGTCGTGCGCGCTACTCCCTTTATATAGCGCACGGGGTGTTTGCGGACTTGATCGAAAAAACCGGACTCGGACATAAAGCGGCCGATGCGGTGCGACACAATTCCCTGCACCGCTCCGCCGACGCCATCCAGCGGGAGCTTTCCATTCACCAGCGAGCGATTGACCAAATCCGTATACGCCGGGGCAAGGTCTGGGCCGATGAAATCATCTTCGGGATGAATGACGAGCTGGTTAAACAGGCCCACGGCGAGCACATCTGCCTGGCGCATTTCCATCAGTTTGGGATCTTTCAAATATCCCAAATGCTTCCACGGCAGCGCGAGAATGAATGGAATGACTGCGACCGCCGCCGCATGCACGATTGGACGCCATGAAAATATCTTGCGCAAAAGAATGCGCCAGCGTTCATGCGTACCGTTGCTCGCCATCTGCAACAAATGCAGCACAGCCACCATTAATCCGAGATAAATTAGATTTGAACGATAGTAATATGCAAAGGTAATCACCAGAATTTTGACCGTCGTGCTCCACCAAAGGTGCCTGGATTGCCATGATGTGACATTGATGAGTGCCGCGAAGCAGAAAAAAATGCCCGCTTCCGAAAGCAACATATGCTGGTAGGTGATGAGGATCGGGTAAAAAGAAAGCAGCATCATGGCGCCAGCGGCGGCCCTTGGAAAGCCCTGGCGTTTGATCGAGTTTCCCAGCAGCCAGATTCCACCAAAGCCCAGCAGTGTGTTGATACCGATCAATGCCGCCGAATGCGTTCCGAGAATCCAGAATCCGATGCGGATCAACGCGGGGTAAACCGGGCCGCGCAGAAAGTCCCACGCAGGCACGAAATCAGGCGTCCCGAAGAGCGTTGAAAGGTATATGTACATGCACCCGTCCCAGGTGATGCAAATGGGCAGCGCAACCATGTGGACTAATTGAAACAGCGCGCTGGCGCAAAGCGCGCGGCGGTACATATGCAGTGCGCGGTCCCCCGCGGCATTCGGCCCGTAAGCCAAACGCGCGCCGAAACTCACTATTGTGGCGGGGAGATTCATGTGCGATTTATGCTCGAATGCGCCCATGAAATCAATTGACTTTGCGTGCTGACGGGCAAAAATGCACGGTTCGTGCCGCCGGATTGCCGCACTTATAAGGAGACAGGGATAGCATGGATTTGTCGCCGTTTGAAAAGCAAGGTTACATGCTGCTGGAGTTCAAGCAGGATCGTTCTCTGAAGCAGTTGCAGGAGCTGTTGAAAGCGCAATTCCCCTGTCATCCGGTTGAATGGCACACGCAGCGCGACGTCACGCCCGATCAGCACACCGCGCACGTCAAGAACGTGCTCGACAAAGTCATTGAAAGCGGCCTCGTCACCAGCCTGATCGACGACAACAAAGAGATTTTTGTTGAGATCGTCGGCCCGGATTTCGATCTGCAGGTCGCGCCGCATATCCGCGTCACGCGGCCGGAAGTCGAAGGCGACATGGTCGACTGGCACCGCGACAGTTTTTACGGCAGCACGCCGTGGGAACTCAACATCTGGTTCCCTGTTTTTCCGCTCGCCGAAGGCGCGGGCTTGCGAGTGCTACCCGGCTCGCACACGATGCCTTCAAGGAACGTTCGCGAAGTGGCGCAGGAGGACGCGTTCCGCAAAGCCGTCCAGAAAGGTTCCACCGCGCATCAGATCGGCCACGTTTATTCCGCAAAGACCGACGACGTGCTCAGCGCGATGAAAGTGGAAGACACCGCGCTGCTCGCGCCCAGATGCGGAAGCTTCGTGCTGTTCTTTGGCTGCGCGATTCACCGCGCGCAAAATCGCTCGAACCTCACGCGCATCAGTGTTGACACGCGGCTGAAGAATTCGTTTGCGCCGACGAACACTCGGCCGGGATATTACAAGGCGTTGTCGACCAGCGTGGTGACGCGCGCGGTGCAGCGTTTTCAGTCGGAATGATGGCGGACTTGACGGTAAACTTTTGAATTTTAGAATGCATAAACTTCCGCAAACTGCGGTGATGGGGGATTGTTTTTTGTCTGAGAAACCAAAAGTATCGTTCATCGTCACGGCCCTGAACGAAGAGGTCAGGCTCGAAGCGACGATCAATGAGATCTACAAGTCCGTGGACGGCCTGGTGGACGAATTCGAAGTCGTCATGGTCAATGATGGCAGCACGGACAAAACCGGCGAAATCATGGAGCGTCTCGCGGCGGCCGACGCTCGGCTGCGCGTGATTCACAATCCGAAGAATTTGAATCTCGGCGGCGCGTTCAAGCGCGGCCTGCAGGACGTGAAGCTCGATTACATCATGTGGCTGCCGGGCGACAATGGCGCGCCGGCCCCGACAGTGCGGCCGGTGCTCGAGAAGGTCGGCCAGGCGGACATCGTCGTACCTTATCTCGCCGATCCGCGCAACCGCTCATTGCCCCGCCGCTTCGTGTCGCGCTCGTACACGTTGCTGCTCAACACGCTGTTTGGCTTGAAGCTGCGTTATTACAATGGCATCGTGGTGCATCGCCGCGATCTGCTGCAAAGCATCGAGATCTCCACCAACAGCTTCGCCTGTTTCGCCGAAGCGTTGATCAAATTGCTGCGGCGCGGCAGCAGTTATGTGGAAGTCGGATACATCAGCACCGAGCGCCCCGCCGAGGCGGGCCGCTCGTCGGCGTTCCGTTTGAAAAACGTCGTCAACGTCGTCAAGACGATCTGGTATCTGTATGCGACGTGCGTGCTCTTCAACAAGACGCCGAAGAAAGCGCCGATCAAAATCGAGTTCGTTCCCGTCGCCGCCGGGCAGCCCGGCAGCGCCGCCCCTGACAGGAAATAGAGCGCATGGATTGCCATGTTTGCGGTTCACACGCGGTCGAGGAGTTTGAAGCCTACTGCCGCCTGCCGCGTGTGACGTCGGATTGCCACGCCTGGCCTGCGGGCGGGCGACTGGGCGCGTGCCGCGCGTGCGGTTGCATTCAAAAAGCCATCGACGCGAAGTGGCAGGGCGAGATCGGCGAGATCTACGGGACGTACGACATTTACCACCAGAGCGGTGGGACCGAGCAGCAGATTTTCGACCCGTCCGGACAGGCCGCTTCGCGTTCGGCGCGCTTGTCACAGAGGCTGCTTGGCGAATTGAAACTGCCGGCTTCAGGACGGCTGCTCGATCTGGGCTGCGGTAATGGCGCGTTCCTGCGCGCGTTTCAAAAAGTATGTCCGGCGTGGGCGCTTGCCGGCAGCGAGCTCAACGACATCAACAAGCGCGCGGTGGAATCAATTCCGAACGTTGAGCAGCTTTATGTCGGCGGGCTTGACGCGGTGCCGGGCGAATTCAACATCGTTTCGATGGTGCACGTGCTCGAGCACATCCCCAATCCGCTCGAAGTGCTGACGGGCATTCGGGGGAAGCTCAAGGACGACGGCTGGCTGTTCATCGAAGTTCCTGACGTGGCGAACAACCCGTTCGATTTGCTCGTGGCCGATCACAGCACGCATTTCACCTTGCGGACGCTGCGCGCGCTGGTTGAGCGTGCGGGATTCGAAGCGGTGCATTGCACCAACGAGTGGATTGCAAAGGAGCTTTCAATCGCCGCGCGCAAGGCGCCGGCAGCCAGCGCGCCCGCGAAAACGGAATCGGACGCGGCGGGCGTCGAGCTTGCTTCGGCGAATTTGCGCTGGCTGGAAGGCGCATTGAAACGTGCGCGCGAGCTTGAATCGGAAGCGACGCAGTTCGGCTTGTTCGGCACGTCGATCGCCGGCATTTGGCTGTTTGGCGCGCTGAGCGGTTCGCCGAAGTTTTTCGTCGATGAAGACCCGCTGCGCGCGGGAAAACCACTGCTGAACAAGCCGGTGCATGCGCCGAAGGATGTCGCAGCCGGGAGCACCGTCTACGTGGTCATGCCGGCGGCGATCGCGCAGCGCGTGACTGGGCGCATGAAAGACCTGCGCCCGGATGTCAACTGGCAGGCCGCGCCCGGAGCCGCATAGCGCATGGCCGAAATCAATTTGATGGACCAATATCCGCGCACCAGGCGTTCGCTGGACGACCGCGCGAATCTTGCGACCGACGAACACCGCCGCATTGCAAAGCAATTCGGAAAAGAATATTTCGACGGCGAGCGCCTGACCGGTTACGGCGGCTACAGCTATCACCCGCGCTTCTGGCAGAACACGGTAAAGCGCTTTCGCGATCACTACCAGCTCAAGCCGGATGCGTCCGTGCTGGACGTCGGCTGTGCGAAGGGATTCATGCTCCACGATTTCAAGGAGCTGATGCCCGAGCTGAAAATCGCTGGCGTGGATGTGTCGCAGTATGCGCTCGACAATGCCATGCCGGACGTGCGGCCGTTTCTGCAGATCGGCGACGCGCAGAATTTGCCGTTTGCGGACAAGTCGTTCGATTTGGTGCTGGCGATCAACACGATTCACAATTTGCCGCGGGAAGGCTGCAAACAGGCGTTGCGTGAAATCACGCGTGTGTCGAAGGGTCCGGCGTTTCTGGTGGTCGATGCGTGGCGCTCCGAAGAGGAGCGCGCGCGGTTGTTCAAGTGGGTGTTGACGGCGCAGACGATGCTGCATGTGGACGATTGGAAGAAGCTGTTCGAGGAGAGTGGTTATAAAGGGGATTACTATTGGTTTATTCTTGAATAATATTCTTGAATAAAAGGGGGGGTTAGCAACGCCGCCCTTGTGCCGCCGCCACGCGGCAAAACAGACTCGGTTGAGGACTGGTTTCCCCTTGACTTCCCCTCCCCGAACCGTATCCTTTTGCGGGACTTTTTGGGTTGACGGACCAGCTTCCAAAACCCGACGCGCGCCTCACTCACCCGCGTTTGGTTTTGGTTTTTTTGTTGTCAGGACTCCAGGAAAATGGCCGAAGAGACGCGCGAACCTCAATACAATTATTGCCTGCGCGTTCGCGAGCAGTTCGGCAACACCGGCCTGGGGTTGATGACCAACCAATGCTACCACGATGACCCGCGCCGCCTGGCGATCATGCTTTCGCGCTACAAGTTCGTCTCGAAGATGCTCAGCGGGCAGAACAAGGTCGTGGAGATCGGGTGCGGCGACGGTTTCGCCAGCCGCATCGTGATGCAGGAAGTGAAGCAGCTTGTCGCGACCGATTTCGATCCGGTGTTCGTCGAAGAAGTGAAGAAGATTCAGGACTCGCGCTGGAAGATGGACGCGTTCCAGCACGACCTGCTTGCCGGGCCGCTGCCGGGCGCGCCGTATGACGCTGCTTATGCGCTGGACGTGCTTGAACACATTCCGCCCGAACACGAAAACGCGTTCATCGGCAACACGGCGAAGTCGCTCACGCCGCACGGAATTTGTATTTTCGGAATGCCTTCGTTGGAATCCCAGAGCTACGCATCGCCACTAAGCAAGGCTGGGCACGTGAACTGCAAAAGTGGCGAAGCGCTGAAAAAAGTCTTTCAGCGCTTCTTTCACAATGTGTTTGTGTTTTCGATGAACGATGAGGTGGTGCACACGGGCTACTACCCGATGGCGCATTATGTCATCGCGATGGGCTGCGGGGTGAAGTCGTAGGTTTTTGGTTTTCAACGCAAAGGCGCTAAGAGGCAAAGGCGCGAAGGGGAATTGAAGGACAGGACGGGGAGAATGGGGAGAATGGTAGAAGGGGCGAAAGGGACTCGCGCGAGCGTGTATTTTCTCCCCTTCCCCCCTTTTCCCCCTTCCCCCCGTTCACCCCTTGAAGAAATTGCTTTGCGTCTTCGCCCCTTTGCGTCTTCGCGTTGAAAAAAAGAGGCGTGAGGTCGCTGAAGTGGAATCGGTTTCAGGGGTGGTTTTATTCAAGGAGGACGGGCGCTCGGCGCTGCTGCAGCATCGCGACAACATACCGGGACTTTCGCATGCGGGGCTGTGGGTGTTTCCGGGCGGGCATTCCGATCCGGGCGAATCGCCCGAGGATTGCGCTCGGAGAGAATTTGAAGAAGAGACGTCGTACAAGCTGGAGACGATTTATCCGCTTTGCAGTTTGATCGACCGGCATCTTGAGGACAAGCCGCCGTATCGCCTGGATATGTTCTGGGCAATTTACGATGGCGTACAGACAGTGAAGTGTTTGGAAGGGCAGTCGGTGGAGTTTGTCACCCGCGAAGAGGCTCACGACGTGCCGGATTATTTGATGGTTGTGTGGGACATGGCGCTGGAGGCGTTCGAGAAACACAGAGGTTTGAAAGGCAAGTAATGGCTGATTTGTCGCATGATTCGATTTTAAAGGCTGGGCGCTACCGCGGCATGACGCTGACTGGTTTAGACAAGCCGCTGCTGCTGAAGCTTTACAAATTCATGCAGCGGCTGCGGCGCGTCGAGCTGGCGCTGATTGCCGAGTACCATCCCGCCGACCAGATGCGCTGTCCGGTGCATTTTTGCGTCGGACAGGAAGCGGTGTCGGCATCTTTAAACGCGCTGCTGACCGGCGACGATTACATGTTCAGCCACCACCGCTCGCATGGCTATTACCTGAGCAAAGGCGCGCCGCTGCGGGCGCTGTTTGCAGAGATTTACGGCAAGGCCGCGGGTGCGAACGGCGGCAAAGCCGGATCGCAGGACATTTCGTATGGCGAAGTGAAATTCTACAGCGGCGCGATCCTGGCCGGCGCAATGGGCATTGCAGTGGGGACTTCGTTCGGGCTGCAATATAAGGGATCGCAGAACATCGCCGTGACCGGTTTCGGCGAAGGCGCGACGGACGAAGGCATTTTCTGGGAGGCAGTGAACTACGCGGCGCTGAAAAAACTGCCCTGCCTGTTCATGTGCGAAAACAACCGCTACGCGACGTTCTCGCCGCAATCCGCGCGGCAACTCGGCGACAACCTCAGCAAAAAAGTCGCGGCCTTTGGATTGAAGACCATCGACATTTTCGGCAACGATGCGCCGCTGGTGTACCGCACGCTCTCCGAGACGATCGCCGGCATTCGCGCGGGGAATGGGCCGGCGTTTGTGCAGGCGTACACGTACCGCTGGAACAGCCATGTCGGGCCCGAAGACGACGGCGTGAACAATTACCGCACGAAGGACGAGATCGAATTCTGGAAGCAGAATTGTCCAATCGTGCTGCTCGAAGAGCAGCTGCTCGCCGACGGCGTCTTGAACGCTCCGCAGCGCGAAGAAATTCTGCGCGAGATCGACGCGGAGATCAAAGACGCGTTCGATTTTGCGAAGAGCGCGCCGTTCCCCGTCAATGCGGACTGGCACGCGCTGAATTATTGCGACGAGTCGCCGCTGGCCGACAAGCTGCTCGACGATGCCGAGCATCATGTGTTCAATCAGAATCAGGCGGAGGCGGTGCCTGGACCGTACTAAGGCAGAGGTCAGAAGTCAGAGGTCAGGAATCAGGAGTCAGGAGTCAGGAGTCAGGAGTCAGGAGTCAGGAGTCAGGAGTCAGGA
>JADMIO011827132.1_pt1 | contig 24101 bp, 25 predicted proteins | sample 8958161 | NCBI WGS metagenome assembly JADMIO01 (sample SAMN16585339, study PRJNA669376) | soil metagenome | isolation source: Crop rotation soil | place: USA: Cullars Rotation, Alabama | collected 2011
GGCCGCGACTTCAAGTCACGTGAATTCCAAGCTTCGGATCCCACTGTGCTGGAAAGTACCTTTGCCAATGGATGGTCATGTGAAATTGCTGCTCGTGATACTTAGTTTCTACTTGGTCTTGAATTCTTTTGCCGCTGCTGCCGGAGGCAGATCCTCAGAAGCCTCGAAGGTTTCGCGGGCGAAGGCGCTAGAGATTGCAGAACGCGAGCTGGTAAAGAAATATGGCAAAGATATTCTCCAGCAGAGACCGTTTATAATTCGACGAGTCGGTCAACTATGGAAGGTCGAAGGGACTTTAAGGTGCGGCGATGCGCAGTCCGACGAATGTTTTGGAGGAGTAGGAGAGGTCGACATTTCCGTGGAAACTGGGACCGTTCTTCGATTGGTACATGGTGAATAGAATAACGAATGAATTTTCCGTGTCGCATATAACCGTCGCGTCCAAAGAGGAGCTCGAAATCGGATAGGATTTCGTCGCATATAACAGGCGCAAATGGACCGAAGCTAACTTGCTAATATCGCGACGTCTTGAGCTTCACGTCGGCGCGGGCCCAGGACTTTTTGAAGAGTGCTTCGATTTGCGGAAGGTCGTCTTGTTTTTCCCGCGCGGCATAGGCTTGCATCAATCCGAAGTACGAGAAGCCGTTGCTTGGATGCTTTTTCAGGTCGGCCCAATAGACCGACTCGGCTTCGTCGAGGCGACCCGCGCTGATCAGAATTGCGCCCAAGACTTGACGCGTGGGAAGCGGCCACTCGATCGGCTCTGCGTATTGCAGAGAATCCTCATAGCGAACGGCGGTATCCATCAGCGAGATCGCCGTCGAAAACTGTTTGCGAGACGCTGCAATCTCGGCACCCAAAACTTGCGGAGCAATCGAAAGAATCGAGCGCGCGGAATTGTCCGAGAACATTCGGTCGTCCAATGATTTGTCGGCCATAAGTTTTTTAAGTGTGGCGAGAGACTTCTCCGCACCAGCTGTGTCTTTTTTTGCTAGCAACGCGAGACCGCGGGCAAAATTCCAAGCGCCAGTTAAGAAAACGTTGCTTCTCGGCGGAGCTGGCTCTTTTAAAATCTCGTCCCATTTTCCAAAACGAACCGTCGTGAAAAGTGGAGCAACACGCATCGCCGCCATGATCGGTCGTTCTTTAAGTATTTTGTCGGTGACCGCGGCAGCGACTCTCTTCGCGGTCGAAATCGCCAATTTACTTTGGCCGTCAAACATCGCCGAGACATACAAGAAATGCAGATTGTGCGGATAATATCCGCTCGAGTATTCGGTTTCCACTCGGCACTGCTTGATGTAAGCTTCGTCGGTCTCGGCCGCCAGTTGATTGGCTTTCACAGCGTCATCATAGCGACCGAGCTGATGATAAATATGCGAAGGCATGTGCAGCAAATGTCCCGTTTGCAAATTTAGCGCGCGCATTTTGTCCGCCGCCGCCTCGGCGCGTGCGGGAAAAGCCGGTTCGATGAGATGAATATAAAAATGCAGGGCTCCGGGATGATCACTTTCCTTCGCCATAACTTGCTCGAGCAGTTTCGCAATCTCAAGTGTGTTCGCCTTCGGCGTACCATCGCGAAGCCAATAATTCCACGGGTACAGCAACATCACGGACTCGACAAATAAAGTCGTCGCGTCGACATCGTCGGGATATTTTTCGTGCACGGCGCCCATGGCGGCAGAGTAGAGTGCATCGAGTGTTGCGCGATCTGCATCTTCTTTGTCTGAATAGCGAGCCGCCATCGCATCGATATATAACTTTTCGCGCGCAGAAACTTTTGATTGAAGCGCCACGGCTTTTTTCGCAAAAGCGACAGCGTCCGGTATGTCTTCAGGATACATCGTCGTATTGAGCGTCGGCCCTAGCACAAGCGCTTGACCCCAATAAGCCATCGCGCAATCCGGATCAAGTCGCGCGGCTTCGGCAAACGAACGCCCGGCCTCGGCGTGGTTAAATGCGTAAGCCATTATCAAACCCTGATTGATGAACTGCTGCGCGCGCGAGTTTTTAGTCGTGACTTTGAAAACGTGATTGCCAAGATTCGGAATTAAACGCGGCGGAGTCGGTTCAGCCTTGGCGCTTGAACCAGTGCCTGAACCAGCGCCCGCAGCAGCAGCAGCAGCTGGCGGCGCAGCACAATGTTTTTCTGCACTGTCTTTGCCATGCGCGAGCGCGAGTGCCGGAGCCAAGAAACAAATAAACAAAAATTGTTTTACTGTAGAATCGCCCAACTCGCCCCCGTGAAAACAATCAGCTGAGTATAATTGTTATTCGTAAATCCGTCGTTGGTTAGTGTAGACCGGTTTTGCGTGAAATCAATCGACAGGAAGGCTTTCAACTGAGGCTTAAAAATATACGACAAACGCGCATTTAAGTTTAGCTGCTGATCTTTGCGTTCGACCAAACTCGGTTGCGCGACGTGATCGAATGTTCCCCAAAGATAAGACGCGTTGACGTCGATTTCTAAAGCCGGGATCGCCCAGCTGGAAAAACTGATTGCAGGCCCATCATAGCGACCTGTCAGCGGCAATATTCCGGGTTCTAGGTCGAGGTCTGACATTCCATCGCGGCGATCTTGCGCGGCGAGCATAATCAACCAAGTTTTACCGCTGTAAGACCAATAAATTTTCGCAAGGTCTAGGGGCCCGCTCAAGTACGAATATCGTTGCGCGAAAATTTGCGTGCGTTGAAACAAAAATCCAAGCGTGTTGCTGTCGAGATATTTTTCGATTCCCGCTCCGGAACCGGCGCGCAATGAATAGGGTAATCCGGCTCGAAGATCATATGAGGCGATGGGTGTGACGAAGTAATTCCAAGTTCCTGCGGAGTAGCCAATAAAATTTTGCAGCGAATTTCGCAGCGTCGATTCATTCGGAAACCAAAACGACTGTTCATTCGAGAAAGAAAAGCTCGAGCGCACTCTCCAGTTTTCCTCTTGCAGCCATGGATAGCCGAATGTGAAACCCGCAGAACCCACCGGCCGTTCTTCAACGCCCACTTTTCGATCGATCGGAAAGGTATTTGAAATGAAACCGGCAGACAATTCGGCCGTGAGCCAAACAGATTTGCTTCGCGATTCGCGTTCGTCTTCGAGACGAAAGAGCTCTTGCGCGACGATCAATTGGTTTTTATCGAGCGCGGATTGCGTCGCATCGTGAAAGCGTTGTCGGGCCAAGCTAAATTTTCCCATGCCTTGATAGGTCAGACCCAGCATGATCCCGACTTGCGATTTCGCCTGTGGATTCATTACCAGCGAACGCGCAAACTGCCGACGTGCCAATTCGTAATCTGCGTCGTGGTAAGCTTTCACACCCGCTTGAAACAACGCTTCGTGAAGCTTGATCCGTTCATCCTGCACTTCGGGTTGTAACAGTGGCGGTACTGAATCGAGTTGAAGCTTGTGCAGGTGGATTTGATAAGCACGATCAAGATCCGCTTTCTGACGTTGGTTGCGAGCAGCCGTCAGCCATTTCGCGCTGTCATCTTTAATCGGCGCTTCCGTCGCGGCTGCGCCAGACACCGGTGTGACAAGTGAGGCCAAAAATAAGGCCGGAAGTAAGGCCAAAAGCAAAAAGGCTTTGATCGGTAGCGACTCCATCAAGAGTGATGAGTATCAGAATCGCCTTGAATAATTCTGTGGTCGAGGATTTTGGCGACACCTCGACCACGACCGATTTGTCCGCGTTATTTAGCAGACGCTGGAACGATGATTTTTACTCCGCCGCCGATACAACGAACTGTTGCACCGTTCTTAATGCAGCCTGGGCCAGAGTTCGAGCTTCGTGTTGCAGACGCTGATCTCGATCCTTTGATGCAGCCTGGGCCAGAATTCGATGTTCGAGTCGCCGCATTCGTTGCCGCTGTCGATTTAACACCTTTGCCGAGGCAGCGGCCGCCAGTTGCATGGCAATGTTTTGCTTCTGCTTGAGATGTAAACATCGCCGCGCCAGAGACCAACGCCATAATCGCAAAGTGCTTCAAATTCATATAAACCCCCAGGTCACTTCTATGTGTTCGATTAGTAAATCCTAGCAGTTGAGGATCGTCACATTTGAAATACTTTTTGCCGGATAAAAACAAAACTCGTCCAGCGGCTAGCAGCGGCCGAACTTTTCAAAACGGGACTTGCTCAAATTGAGACGTCTAGAAATTTGGCAATCTGTTTTTCGAGCTCGCTCTCGGACGGGCGGCAGCGCAGTCGGTACTGATTGAACGACTGTGCGATCGCCATGTTATCGGCGCCGGGTGGCAGCTGAACGGAGCAATCCGCGGCTACTTCTGGCGGGGTGGTGCCCGCGCTTGCGGAAGGACCGCTTGATTTTGCGCATCCAGCGGCGAGCGCGCAAATCGTGGCGCAGAATAATGCGATTCTCATTGGTAGGTCCCTTTCAACGGTGCCTTAGGGTTTGGCCCAAACGGTGGGCGGATTTTCGGACAAGAATGCGAAAACTCGCATGGTATGTACGGTTTGATCGGATCGGTGATCGGCCACGTCGTTCGCGGTAACAGCGGCGCGGGTGGGCGCGTGACTCCGGGTCGCAGAGTTAACTCAGATCGCGCTACATAATTTTTCATTAGGAACTTGTACCTTACGGTTCCGCCAATGACCCATGTCGGCTGCAGCTGACAAAGCTCAAGGGAGCTCGCCCGTTTTTCGATTTCTACCCGGATCGATTGCGACGACGGCTGTTTCACAGAGATGAATGGATAAAGATCTTCACGCTCGACACCTGCGAGACCTAAATTCTCGAGCTCGAAATCCAAGAATCCAAAGTTCGCTTCGATCACTCGCGCATCGATCGGCAGAACATCGGTAAAGCGAATGTTCCACACGGCTTTGAATGGCCATTTGTCTTCGGTCCACTCGGGTCGCAAAATTCTTTCTGCGCTCTCGACAGTTTGATGGATTTCATCGCGAAGTCGGCTGATGCGATAAGCATCGCGATTTTCAATTTTTTCCATATTCAGATTTTCGAGTTCTTGCGCCGATCGATTTAGCTCGATCATAAGATCGCGAATTTTGCCCTCGGCGTTCATCGCTTCGCAATCTCGCTGCAATCGCGTTTCTTCGCTCCAAGACATGGCAAGGCGTTGGGTTTTCACGTGATCAAATTCAGGAAGTGCGGTGACAATCGCGCAAAGACTTGTTGTCGCGCAAATTAATGTGCGTATCATCGGCTGCCTCTCTGCTCGGCAAGCTCAAGCCGGCGATCAATTAGAATTTTTAAAAGTGCTTGGCGCTTTCTTAGCCCGTTTACCACGGTCACTCGCTGCGACAGCGTCAATGCTTGCCGATTGCTAAGACTGAAAATCGGTTCAAGCTGCGCGTTTACACTTTCAACTTCTCTGCGCAATTCTTTGTTGGAGTAAGACCTGAATTCACTTTCAAACGACTCGTTGGTTCGCGTGCGCGCTTGAATGATTTCCGATTCAGGTTCTTCGCTCGCTGCGGGCACAACTGCGGAATGTTCGCTGATGTGTGCCGTTTCATGCAAAGCACTCTTCTGGCTTTCCTCGACTCGAGTGAAAAACCAGACGCTCGTGCCGACAACAGCCGCTGCGGTGATTAGCATCGCTAACTTTTTCATTTTATCACCACCGAAGGACCGACGATTTTTAAGGTGGCACTTTGATCATACGCAGTGCCGGTGACGCTCAAAACTTTTCCGCCAACGCCATCGGTCCAATTTTTATTTGGCGTCATGCTCTCGATGTCAAAAAACTGCGTGATAAGTCCTAGCATTTGCATTTCGGCGACGTCGCTTGGGCTTCGTTTCGAAAGAAATTCTCCGAGGCGAAATCCTAGCAGGGCAGCGCGCGCGGGAGCCGATTTTGTTTTCGCCATGGCTGCGGTCGCGATTTTTTCTACGTCCGTGTAAAACGACTCGATGACACGCTGACTGTCGAATGCAATCTTGATCGCGACTCGCGCATTTAATTGCAGACTCGCGCGACCGTTAAGAACATCACATGCCGCAGCTTTGCTTGAGAAGACGGCGTTGTAGGACCCGCCACGGTTTATGAAAATCGTGGCGCCGACTGGAACACCAAGTTTCTCTGCGACAGCCGTAAGACTGTCCGGTTGTTTTCCGATGGTGGCTTGTGCCTTCAGACTTTCTTGTTGCAACAAAACCTGCGCCGGGTACTGCGTGTACTGAGGAATCAAATCGCTCGTCGCTTTTTGAATCGTCAATGTCTTCAGTTCGGCTCCGCGCTTTGTTATCAGCAGGTTTTCCAACTCGAGAGATGTCGGCAGCGCAAGCGTCATCTCGACATAGAATGACCGATGCTGCATATCGCTTGGGAGACTCAGCTGATCGAAGGTGCTGAATATGTCTGCGTACTGATCGCCACCTTTTTTAAAAACAGTGTTTTCGAAATCGCGGCATTCAGCTGCGAGTTCGGTGTTCGTGTTTTCAAGTCGAGCGACGTAATCCGTTGGATACGCAGTTTGCCAGAACGGGGTTTGCACCCAAGAAACTCCGGCAAATGCCGGAGCAGTCATCAGTATGGAACAAGCAAGTACAAGTTTTTTCATGTGATGTCCTTATTCGTAAATTTTTATTTCTGTGTCGATACGTAGCTAGTGACCCAAGGTTTCATCACGACTTCCGAATTCGACCATTTTTCAGTGGCCGTAAAATCTTGAGTTTGTAAATAGCTTGCAGTCGCTTGAGACGAACCGAAGATGGCGTCGAGACTCGTCAAGATTGCGGCACCGGCCACGCAGTACATACTTCCCGGACACGTTTTTACGAGCGACGTTGCTACCACCACAGCTCCATGTGCGGGCGGAGCGTTGGCTTCGAGAATGCCTTGGCGATCAGGCGAAGTCGGAAGCGCAAGAGTCGCGATTCGCTCCATGATGTGCCTGCGCATTTCGGCTTCGATTTCATAGCGACGGTCGTCAGGAATAGAATTGCCCGCGTCTTGCGTCTTCCAATCGATGTTGAAGCTGTCTTTGAAATAGTTGTGCTCTTCAACATTCGTCCACGATCGCGAAGAGAAGAAACCACCGCTTGAGCCGCTGCTGACAATCTTCTGATACATCTTGTACATGTTGTACGAAGCCGTCGCCTCGACTTTCATTGCCGCCGGAAAATCATAGGTGATTGTTAATCCATAGGCCATTTTGTCGGGACCGAAGCCAGGCTCGATGTCGAAATATTCTGGATGTTGAATCGGGCAGGCGCCGGTCAGACTGAGAATCATATTCGATGTCAGTGCTTCGGGAAAACCAGAACCTAGTTCAATGTATCCGTCCTTTTTTATTCCTGGCAGGCCGTAATCGATGACCGCGTTATCACCTGGCAAGTCTTTTACACTGACACTGCTGGCGAAGAGCTTTGCATTTTGCGTGATGATTTTTTCGAATTGAAAACTTGGATTCGCATTTCGAAGCGCGCCGATGTTTGCGTCCCAACCACTTGTGTAATTGAACGAGACATTGATGCCGGGCATGCGACCATAAGTCGAATACATCGCATAATAGTCGTCGCGGATCTGCCTGAGATCGCGAATCAGCTGATCGTAACGCTCAGACGAATCCTTATAATTCTGTGCGATCGCATTAACCAATGCGAGTTTTTTATCGTAAGCCTTTACGTCCGCTGCATTTTCTTGCGCGAGTTTTCGTCGATCTTCGCCCAGCGCACGCTTCTCTTTTTCGACGCCTTTAATCTCGGTATCGATCTCACCGCAAGTGGTCTTACAATCTTTTGCCGTTGCATAAAGCTCGGTCAGGCGATCTTCCAAGGCGTGAATGCGATCATCGAGATCGACGAGCGGCTGAAGTTTTTTTTCTGCTGCAAAAGCTGAAGCTGCTTTGCGAGCTTCTCCGAGTTCTGCCAAAGTTTTTTCTGTCGCCTCGAGCGCCGGAATTCTCTGGTCATTGAGTACGGAAATTCGATTCGTAGTGGTTTTAGCGTAAGACTGCAGATCTCCCATCTCGCGGCAAAATCCGAGATTCGCGGTCGGAGTGTGCGGATGGCCCGCAGATCCAACCGCTACATTCGGAGGTAGCACCCAAACTTTGTGCGGATCGGTATCGTCTGCGATCAACCCAGAAGTCGTTTCGTTCTGAACTTGATGCAGCCAATTGAGGTCGGTCGGATACGGCGTCGGTGTCGCGTGCGCAGCGCTTGTCAGCAAGGCCGCCGGAAGTATCAGCGACGGCAACAGTAATTTGATTGTCATAAAATTCTCCTTTTGTTTGTTGAAACCCGTTTTGGACGTGGCGAGGCAAGAGCAACGCTGGCGCCGCGCCCGGTGTCGGTTTGTTTGATTCTGAACGGGTTTTCGAAAGGAGAAATCCGATAGGGCGGATTGCGGGTCCGTGATGGTGGACTGGCGTCGGTTATAACCGACAAAATCAGGGTGAGTCTCGGGCAGTCTTTTTGGCGCGCCGGTTATGACCGGCGCGGTTGGCGACGCATTTTAGAAAGGAAGTAGGATCTGATTGCGCGGAATAATTTATTTCCGGCGGTACGTCGCTTCGAGCGAAATCGTCATCGTCGTACCCTTGTCGAGTTGAACAGAGCGGAAGCGGACCACAACGTCTTGGTTTGGCTTACGCGCAACTAACACTGTCAGACCTTCCTGAGGCGGTTTATTATCCGCTACGATTTTTTCTCTGCGCGGATAAAATCTTGTGCTGACATCAGTGACGGAATCTTTCACCCGAAATTCGTCCTCGCGAAACAAGACAACAGTTCCGTCTAGCGTAGAAATCGCGGCAGGAACGTTCACCGAACCGCTGATTTTATTTGTTTTTTGCGCGATAACTTTGTTGTTGTGGCATACGACCTTGGCAAGGTCCTTAGTTGTCGATTCGCTGTTTGGATCGATGGTCTTGTCAGAAGCGGTTCCTTCGCCACTTAGAAAGCTAACTTCACCCGATTTATCGGTCGTGGTTACGAAAGATTTTGTTCCAACGAGCACATATTCGCCTGGTGTACCGTCGACGATATCAGACAATTCCATTTTTTTATCAGAAGCAGCCAGCTCCACCGTAATTGGATTCTCGCAATTTGCCGGGGCGGCGAGACCGCTGGTCACAACTGCTGCTGCGGCTGGAGCAGAGTTTGATCCGTTGTTTTGCCCGCACGCAGTGAGTACGCACAGGATCGGCATTGCCGTTAAGCTTAAAAGCGTTTTTAAAGAAATTAGTTTCATTATCGCAACCTTATCGTTTTTTGTTTTGTCCCGGTCGACGCTGCAAAATCGGAGAGCGCGCTGAATTCGGCTTCATTCGATCTGACCTGCCGTGCGGTCAATAAAGTACAAACGCGTGACGGAGAATGGCACTTCGAGCGTGGTACGAATCACGACCGTAAAATGCAGCTGCGTCTTTCGGCCGTTTTTTGGAACTCGGTTCTTTTTCGCTAGGTAGCGAAAAAGAACCGAGGTTGCGCTGGTGACGAACCTAAACGGGTCCGACTCTCGAGGTCCAATTTTGCCGGGCAAAGAAATCTTAAGATGTTCCGAGCGTGCTTTCGTGTGGGACGATATTGCGTATGAAATCGCTGCGGACGGTCCTGCTGTTTTCGACATTCATCTCGTTTTATCAGCGTGACGCATTTGCGCTCGGTGAAGTTCGTTCGATTTGCGAAAAAACCGGAGTCAAGGTTTTCGACCTCAAAGCGCACGACCAAATTGCGAACCGTGCCATTGTTCAAAAACTGGATCCGGGTTCCAACGCCATTCTGAAGTATCTGAAAGAAGTGAATGCAAAGAAGAGTGAGCTAAAAAAATTAGAAGAATTGGCTAGCGCTGGTAACGAGAAGCTTGCTCCTGATTCGAAGTGGAAAACGTCGTTCACGCGGTTTGCGAATGAAAAGCCGAGACAAGTCGCGAAAGACGCCTACCGAGCGCTCGTCATTTCCGCGATCAACGAATTTGTTCCGAAGTCGCTCAATCGTCTCGACTGGTTTTTGAATTTGAAAGAGTCGTGGGTCGATTCGACAGCGTTGCGGCCCGCGGCCGATACTCAGATCGGCGATATCTACGGAGCGATCATGCGTGGAAGGCCCACTGAAGATGGACGCCACACGCTCGAAATAATTTTTTCGAACAATTCAAGTGAACCCATTGTCTATTTGGTTCCATTGATTATTCACGAACTTCAACATGCGGCTTCGTATCACGAAAGAATTCGTATAACTGATCAGAGAAGTCGAATGGTCGCTGACTTCGTTGACGAAGCCATTGCGTACGACCTGCAAATGCAAGCGTACGTCGCGGTCGCGAAACGAAATCCCGAGTTGTTCTGCAACTGGCTGTATCCGACGTGGTTATACGGCGAGCTTGTCATTCCTCTCAGCTGGTCAATGTCTTCTATGGAGACCGACCTGCACAGCGGAAAATTTCTTTACGAATATGCGAAGGTCGGAAGCTACGGCGCAGAGGAATACTTGTTGAACGCGGACGGCAGCGATTTGCGCGCTGACATCAAAGCCAAAATTTCTGCGTTGAAATTGAAGTACCTGAAATGAGGGCGGCTCACTACTTTTGATCTAGCAAGTGACTACAATTGAAATGGCCTGACATGGACGGCATTAGTGATGGCTCTTGCGTTGATTCGCGCGCGTGCTAGAGTTTTGCAACCTCATCGGGAGAACTGCATGAATACTTCTAAGGGACTTACCACGCTTCGCGATGAGCGCGGACAAACCGATACAAGCTTGGTGAGTGAGCGCGGTAAGACAGACGACTCCTTTGCCGAACACCGCAAGCAAACTGAGTCAGACACTGATGAACAAATTAAAACGGATCGACAGGGAGCTGATGATGCTCGCGCCCAAACACGAGAAAATATCGACGCGAAAACACTGTCCGACAGATTGGGCCGAACAAAAGCGAAAGCCAACAGAACCGATGTTGAGATTTCGGCAGATAATACGTTGCTCACTCAACGCACGCGAGATGATGCCGCCGTTGATTTTGAACGCAACTTAATGGATGCGGCGCTTGTTCGCGAACGCGAGATTAACGACACGGAAGCCACGAAATTCTTCGAACGCGAACGTGAGGAAACCGACAAGAACTTACTGCGTGAGCGAACGCACTCCGACTCCGAAACGCTGCGTTCTTCGAATCTTCTGACAAGCGAAGTTTTGTCACACAAAGAAACTAGGGCTGCGCTCACCTCAAGAGATGAATTTCTGGCTATTGTTAGCCATGATTTGCGAAATCCAATCGGAGCCATACTTTCGTACTCGGAATTGCTGCTCGAAGATTCTCCGCACAGCATTGAGGAAGCCAAAAAGTGGGCTGAAGTGATCAGACGAAATGCGCAAACTTCATTGCGGTTGATAAGCGACATTCTTGATATGGAGCGCTTCGCCGAAGGTAAGCTTCAATTAAATTTTGCATCTCACAACATCGATGAACTGATTCAAGAAACCATCGAAACCTTTAAGTATGCTGCTACGGAAAGAAAAATTTCTTTGCGAATGGCTGCGAGCAAAGGCAACACGCGAATTACCTGCGACCGCGACCGAATTGCTCAGGTGCTGGGTAATCTGATTGGTAACGCCATTAAATTCACACCCGAAAATGGTCTTGTGTCTGTTGAGGCGCATGAAAATGAAAACGAACTCGAGATTTCGGTAACTGATAGCGGGATCGGTATTCCGGATACTCAGAAGAAGCGGATCTTCGAGCGATACGCCCAAATTGAAAATAAAAACCGCCAAGGACTGGGGCTCGGCCTCTACATTTCAACAATGCTCATAGAGGCTCATCGCGGGAAACTCGAAGTTACTTCGACTCTCGGAACTGGAACGGTGTTTACGTTCTCAATTCCATATTCGATGCATTAATAAGGCGCGCTACTGAAAGCCGTGCAATTTATAAACTAAAAGTAGGTGTAAGACGTTGGGTAAACGACGCCTGCACACGCCATTCTATCCGGTTTTCGGAGAATTCTGAACGAACGCGAAGCGTAGCTCCGAGCAGGAAGCGCCTAAGTCGCCTCGATAAATGCATGCGCAACCGTAGGCGCCGTGGCCAATCGGTTAGCCTCTTGACGTTACGACATATATGTCGTAAGATAGGAAATGCAGTGATCGATTATCAGGGTAGGGAGATCGTGTTGTCGGATGAGTCTTGGCAGCACATTAAGGACGACCACCCCGAGATCTCGATCGACGATATAGAGAGTGCTCTTTTGGATCCTGACGAGGTTCGGGCGAGCAATACGAACTCGAAGGTCGAGATTTATTACTCAATTAAAACGAGGAGCCTAAAAACTCGCTTTCGTTGCGTTGTTGTAAAAGTTCTCGAAGCCGGATGTTTCGTGTCTACCGCGATGACCACGAGCAAGATGAAAAGTGGCAAAACCATTTTTCGAAAAAGTAGGAATTAAAAAATGAGAATCACATACGATCACGACATCGACTACATGGAAATTTTCTTCAGTAAAGAAGCGAACTACGGTGACGAGCTTAGTAGGCACGTTATGGCGTTTAAATCGGAAAAAACTGACAAGACCGTCGGTTACGCATTTGAATCTGCGAATGAAACTGTTTTTCAGTCGGACTTTTTGCACGTAACGACGAAGCTCGCGGCGCTTTTGAAAATCGTGCGAGCTGTTGAAGGATTAACGCAGGAAGGGGCGGCAAAAAAAATCGGCGACATTACGATGCGCCATTATCAGCGCCTCGAAGCAGGAGAAGATACAACGCTCGAAATGCTCGAAAGAATTTCGCAGGCGTTTCCGATGCATGATTTTTCGAAGATAGTTTCAAAAGGCGCCAAGCTCTCCGTGGCACCTGCAAAATCGCGCAGCCCTAAGGCATGATGGTGACTCCGTATATCTGCGTTCTATTGGAGACTCCTGACTTTGCCCGTGAAATAATCTGCAGTGGGTTGTCATCCAAACTAAGATAATACAGACGTGGCATCGGATCGAGAGCGCCATCCTCGACCGACTCAATTACATTATCCTTCAGATGAAGGACCTCGAGTTTGGATAGTGGCTTGAAAATATCTTTATGAATGATGCTAAGCCGATTTGAACTCAAATCCATTATATCAAGCGATGAAAGCCCTTGGAAAGCGTCCTGCGCTATGAACTCAATGAGATTGTTCGTAATCCACAGGTTTGTAACTAAACTCAGACCATCAAAAGCCAGAGGTGGGATTTCCACAAGCTGGTTGAACATCAGATTCAGTTCAGTCAAACGTTTCAGCTTCTGCAATGCATTTGTCGGTATCTTCGTCAGACGATTGTGGATGAGGTCCAATGTGCGCACCCGAGTAAGGCCATAAAAAGCATCGTCATCGATAGTTTGAATTTCATTTGTCCCTAAGCGCAGGGTTGTAGCGATGCTGAGACCCGCCAACATTTTTTTTGTTATAACTCGAAGTTTATTTCCAGCGAGGTTCACGTCGAGGACAGTGAGTTCGTTGAATGCTCCATCCTCGATATGACTGATTTTGTTCGAACCAAGAGAGATGAGCTCCAGAGCCGTCATTCCGTGAAAGGCATCCGTTTCAACCGTGTCGATTTCATTTTCTTCAAGTCGTAAAGATTCCAGATTCGCTAAAGCATCAAAGTCACCGGCGCGAATTTTCGTGATGGGATTTCGGTAAATCTCCAATGTGCGGAGCGCCAACAAGTTTCGAAAAGCACCGGCAGGAATTTCAGTTAATCCGTTATTCTTCAAAGTAAGATTGTATAAATGCGTTAGTCCTTCAAATGCATTCTCGGGAATGAGGGGAATCGCCGTATCGGTGATATCGAGCTTGGTGAGTATCTCCATACTTTCCCTAGGCACGACATGGCAGTTCGCTGCTTTCACCTTGCGAGCAATCTTTTTGCCAATGACGCCGCGATCGCAAATATCCACAAGTGGATCGGCAAAAGCGTGCAGCGAAACAAACGACATACAAAACAAAATGATTAGATTCTTCACGGTGCCCCCCGGGCTCGCGGATTAACGATCCTTAAAGAGCTAAGCATCACATTTCAGAAAGTACAGCATCATTGAAGCAGTGTGATGCACCGTGGAGCCAAGCCCGGGTCTATTGAGCGAACACTGGAGCGTGAGGTCCCGCGTTGATGGTAACGGGCTGATTGCACTTAGCTACCTCTTTGGCTGCCGCTCCATCTAACTTAACTTCTGCTGGATCTAGGTATCGAACGATTCCACCGTCTTCATCCAAAATAGCGGCAGCGCCGCTATCGACACAAAGCTCTTTTAGCGCGCGATGCACCGGACGGAGGCCCGGGCAGACAGGTCCAAATTCGACGTGCCACTTACAGCGTCATATATGTAAGCGGTTTTTTTGAAAACAGTTTTTGTCCAATAGACGAAACCATCATCTCGATATTTCGGACTTTGAGACTTGGCCAATTGAGGAAGAATCCAAGATCCATAGTTTCCTTGGGCATCGACAAAATCTGCGATTTCCGGAAGCTCACCACCGATGGCACGACATACATTGATGGCGTCTGAATCAGTAACGAGATTGTTCTCCGAAGAACCGCTGTTCGTCGCGCCACCCAAGTTTTCGCTCCATGTAATGCCCGTCGCTTGGTCCTTCCAAGCTTCGCCGAACCCAGATTTATCGGTTCTCTCCCAGACGCGACCCACGACTTGGCATTTGAATCCAATTTGCTTCTTACTTAGTGAGTCGTTCGTCGTTCGAAAGTAATTTGTCGACTTCTGCAAGCCGCTCGTGCAATCGGGGAGGCTGTCGTTCGATTCGCCATTTGATGCTGCCGCACCAGAGTGGACACAAAAAGTCATGGCCATGACCAGAACTGGCATCGCAGTGAAGCGAAAATTCGTCAAGATGCGCATATGACTCCCTAGAGGGCTGTTTGGTAATGCAGCCAAGCAGGGAGCAAGCGTCGGGCCCGTCTTGTCCGCAATACTTATTCACAAGCCAAAATCGGTTTACGAGCTCGCAAAGCATCTCGAGATGGATGTCTCAAATTTAAATAAGCTCGGCTCATTTTTTGAATCTATCGGCGCAATTAAGACCAAATCTTCAACGGTTGGGATTCAAGCGTTGAGCGAGCTGTTGCCGCTGCCTGCGTGGCGCTGTCGGTAGACACCATAGCCGATGAGGCCGAGCAGTGCCGCCGTGCGGACTGAAGGGCGGGGGAGCCACTTCATTGCGCCGATGACGGCTTTTGGTGGAGTGTCGTGTTGCGGATCCGAGAAATGTTCTTCGCTAACTTCGGTTGCGATCGGCGATCGTCTTGCGAAGTGATCGATCATCGCTTCGACAAACGGAGCCATGTCTTGCGGTCCGCGGCTGGTGACCCAGTTGCCATCGCGAACGACGGGCTGATCAAGCCAGATGGCTCCGGCGTTGACCAAGTCATCGCGAATTCCTGGCCACGAAGTCATGACTCGGCCTTCGACCAAATCTGCGGACGCAAGAACCCACGGTCCGTGGCAAAGAGTCGCGATCGGCTTTCCTTGTTCATCAAACGTCGAAACAAATTCTCGAGCTTCTGCAGATTGCCTTAGCAGATCAGGATTGAGAAATCCGCCGGGGAGTAAAAGGCCGTCGTAATCAGCAACAGCTGCTTCGTCGAGCGTCTTGTCGACCTTCACTCGGCTCGCTGGCTCGTGCAGATTTACTCCGCGAATTTTTCCGCGGCGGAGCGAGACGACGTCGACTTTCGCTCCTGCGGCTCTCAGAGCTGCGCAAGGAACACTGAGTTCGACTTTTTCGAAGCCATCCGCCGCAAGAACAGCGATTCGTTTATTTTTTAATTTTCGATTGAACAGGCTCATCGGATTCTCCTAGGCGTTAGCGCTCGATCGTCTGCAAAATCGCGCTGCAAAAGAGATTCCGCTCGTCGCGTCACTCAAAACTGCTTCGACTGAAATGATCTGATGTGCTCGATGAAGGCATTAAGCTTTGGCTGACCTTCGGACTTTTGGGGATAATAGAGATAATATCCTGCGCTCTTCGAAGCAAATTGTCCGAGTACGACTTCGAGCCTTCCGGATTTGAGTTCGTCGCGAATCGCATCTTCGACTGTATAAATAAGGCCTAACCCGTTGACTGCACCATCCGTGATTAGAAGCGGATCATTCATTATAACGGATCCCTTAACCTGGACCTGAATGTCTCTGCCTTTTTGTTCGAACTCCCAGCGGTCATAAATTCCGGTGCTGCCGAATCGAAAGACAATACAATCATGACCGAGAAGATCTTTTGGTGTCTTCGGTCTTCCTGCTTTATCCAAATATTTTTTTGAACCTGCGACGACAAATCGAATCGGGCCCGAGAGCCGAACGGCAATCATATCTTGTGCGAGAATGTCGGAATGGCGGACTCCGACATCAAATCCGCTCGCAACGATGTCAGATGTTTGATCTTCGAAATAAAGCTCGACGTTCACTTCGGGAAATTTCTTTCGGAAAGAGCCGAGTATCGGTTCAATAAACGGCCGATAAATCGCTCTGGGCAAATTTACTCGCAGAAGTCCTGAAGGCTTTTCGGCATACTCATTTGCACTTCGAATCGCACTAAGGATTTCGTCGAGCGCCGGGCCAACCTGATTTAGAAATCGCTCTCCTGCCTCTGTTAAACTCGTGCTTCGTGTCGTGCGAGCAAGAAATGAAACACCAATCCGTTTCTCAAGATGTTTGATCATCTTACTAATCGCCGGAGGTGATATTCCAAGTTCGTCCGCCGCAGCAGTGAAATTTCGTTTCTCTGCGACGAGTTTGAGGGCAAGTAGTCCATCTAGCTGATCTTTCTCCATTATTAACCTCCGGTTAATACCGCATGAACCAAGATACCATTTTTCGAAACAGTTGGCGAGGGTAAGATTTAGTTCAGCTGGAGGTAGCTATGAACAAAAACACTAAGGCCCTTACAACCGGATTTCTTGCGATTGCGGCAACGTTCTCGCAAGGGCTCAATGCGAAAGGACTCGAAGCGAATGGAAAGGCAGCAATTAAAATGAAGTTAACTCAAGAATGGGACAAGACGTTCCCAAAGAGCACAAAAGTCGATCATCAGAAAGTAACGTTCAAGAATCGCTATGGCATCACGTTAGCGGCAGATTTTTATCTGCCAAAAGATCGCGGCGATAAAAAGCTTTCAGCTATCGCAATCAGCGGGCCATTTGGAGCCGTGAAAGAACAGTCATCAGGTCTGTATGGGCAGACCATGGCAGAGCGAGGCTTCGCGGCGCTTGCCTTCGACAATTCGTACACCGGTGAAAGTGGCGGCGAGCCACGTAACGTTGCATCACCTGACATTTATACTGAAGATTTCAGCGCCGCGGTTGACTACTTGGGCACACAATCAACTGTTGATCGCAATCGCATTGGAATTATCGGAATCTGCGGGCTTGCCGGCATGGCACTCAACGCAGTTGCAGTCGACAAGCGAGTAAAGGCCATAGCGACGACCAGCATGTACGACATGACCCGTGTAATGTCGAAGGGCTACAACGACTCGATGACTCCGGACCAACGCACTCAGCTTTTAGAAAAGCTTAGCCAGCAACGTTGGAAAGACACGGAATTGGGAAAACCCGAACTCAGTTCGGAACGTCTTCCAGAAAAAGTGACAGGTAAAGAACCTCTCTTCGTTCAGCAATACGCTGATTACTATAAAACAAAACGCGGCTTTCATGCTCGCTCGCTAAATTCCAACAGTGCGTGGACCGTTACCAACCCGCTTTCGTTTATGAACATGCCGATTTTGTCGTACATCAAAGAAATTTCGCCTCGTCCCATCCTGCTGATCGCTGGAGAAAAAGCACATTCGCGCTACTTCAGTGAGGATGCTTACAAGGCTGCGGCCGAGCCAAAAGAACTCGTGATTGTTAAAGATGGCGTGCACGTCGATCTCTACGACCGTGTCGACAAAATTCCATTCGATAAACTGACTTCATTTTTTAGAGAGAATTTAAAATAATGGCGAACGTTTCAACTGTCTCATCACCAGCAAAATCAAACTGGAATGCAGTCTGGGCGATGACGATCGGAGTCGCTGGGCTCATCATCGCAGAATTTCTTCCGGCTGGCGTGCTGACTCCGATTGCGCATGACCTTCACATCACTGAAGGGATGGCCGGGCAAGCGGTCACAGCGACTTCTGTTTTTGCAGTCATTACGAGTCTTATCATTGCTTTTGTGACGAGGAACTTCAACCGTCGCACGGTTCTTCTTTGGCTCTCGCTTTTACTTTCGCTTTCGAGCTTGATCGTCGCGTTTGCTCCGAACTTTGTTTTTTTACTCGTGGGACGAATCATTCTAGGTATTTCGCTTGGCGGATTTTGGTCGATGGCGACCGCAGTTTCCATCCGGCTTGTCGACGAGAGCGAAGTTCCTAAAGCACTGTCGCTGATCTTTGGTGGAAGTTCTTTCGCCTCGGTCTTTGCGGCTCCGCTGGGAAGTTACCTCGGAAATATCGTCGGCTGGCGCGACGTTTTTTTATTCGCTTCAGCCGTTGGCCTTCTCGCTTTGATTTGGCAATTCATTGCGCTTCCATCGCTGAAACCGACGGGCAACGTTAAACTTCGAACCACAGTCGACGTGATCAAGACTCCGCAATTCGCAGCCGGGCTTTTGGCTATTGGTTTGGTTTTCTGCGGACGATTTGCTTCGTTCACATACATGCGCCCGTTCTTAGAGCAAACGACACACGCGAGCGCAAACTGGGTCTCGGTCATTTTGTTGATCTTCGGATTATCTTATTTCGTAGGAAATTGGTTTGCGCCGCGAATGATTCAGAAAAACATTCGTCGCGCTGTCTTTACTCCGCCGGCAGCGATGGCGGCTATTTCAATTGGGCTTTTGCTTCTCGGCCACTCACTTTTCGCAACAGCAGTTTTAGTTTTCCTTATGGGATCTTTTTTCGGTCCTGTTCCACCAGCGTGGTCAACGTGGGTCGCAAAGAAAGTGCCTGAGAATGCTGAAACTGCCGGAGGACTTTACGTCGCCTCCGTGCAATTTGCCGCCGCCATCGGTGCGTTGATCGGAGGATTTGCTTTCGATTTCTCTGGTTCAACTGGCGTCTTCATTTTGAGTGGAGTTTCTTGGGCGCTTTCAGCTGCAGTTGTGTACGCGAAAATCACAGCACCGCGATGACCGCAAATACCGGCGATTGCCGATATTGACAACCGAGCTTCTCCACTCGACAATTTTGAATGCTTTTACTTGGGGGAAATGAAACTGCAAGATCTTGAGTTTTCCAAAAAAATCTTCGTCGAAGGCGGAGGTCCACTTCTCATTTGTCATTCAAAGGAGGCGGAACATTGGCGGGGAGAGTTCGGGACCGAGTTACATCCCCAACCGCGCTATGTCCTGAGATGTGAGGGTGGAGAAAAAATATTTGACGAAATTTACAAGCGTCAGCCTGGTTTTAGTTTTCAGCAAACCTTTGAAGATCTTAATTCGCTTGAAGCGGCATTAATTGAAATTGAAAAATGCATTTTGTCTGTGGCTCCCGGTGCCGTCAACGTCTTGCCTGCTCCAGAACCTGCCCAGTCTGGTGATTATGAACGTCTCTACAAAGTGGGATCGAATCCTGTCTTCAAATGTCAGATACAAACTGAAACAGATTTTTTTCGAGCGCATTCTTGTTTAAATGAAGCCGACATCGCGCTTTTGCCGCTTCAGTCGGAAGGTTCAGAGCAGGGTCGTGGGATTGTTTGGTTCATCAATGGCGCTGGCACGATTGAGATCGGCGCAAACTCGTCTAGAGAGTGCGTCGTCTTCCTGAAAATATTTAAAAATCCAAACATCGATCGATCTGAAATCTACGACTATGTATCCGGAAATTTCGGGCAAAAGTCTGACCTGACTTTCGATGTACTTCCATCAGAAAAACTAATCGCGTTTTGGTCTCCGCTGGACGGAGCCCAAATATCCCAATCCTCAAAAACTGATAATTACATTTCGTGGCCCGACTTGCCTCAAGCTGGAATGGAGTTTGAACTACCGGCAGGAAGCTACCATCTTTTCAGCGGCGATCATCGAAGCGACGGGTGGAGTGCTCATTGGCTTGCGTTAAAGAAATCTTGAGTGAGTTCGAAATCCAACCGCACTAAAAATTCGACCAAGCTGTGTGTCATGGCCTTTTCCATACGGAAAGTTTAGCGATCAACACGCAGAAAATTTCGAGGATGAACCCACCGATTAAGACGAGTAGCGCAAGCTCAAAAAGATCGGCTCTAACATCAGACGAGCCAATCAATACCTGTTTGAATCTGATCGCGACGGTAAGCATAACAAAGTTCACCACAAAAAAGTCGACAACGAACCTTTTGAAGAACGTGCTAGTTGTTACGTCCGAGAATCTTGACGGATACTCAAAATTTAATACTCGCTCCCAGAATTGAATGAACCAGTTTCGTAGCGTATCGTTCCCGCCATGATTTTTTCCGGCCGCTAGCTTTGAGACTACAATGATGAAGATTGGAGTAATCCCAACACCGAATAATAATATCAACCCTTCTGTCGGTACTTCGCCGTCAGGTCGAATCAAATTTGGATACCCGATTGAGCAATATAAGAGACAGAAGAGTAGTGAAGCGGCGACATTGAAACAAAATTGCCATTTCGTGGATCGAAGCAGCAAGAGGTTTATGCCTGACAGTGCAAACCCAACGAGAAACAGAAAAAGCACTTCGAGTTGAAGGTTCGTGGAAGAGAAGAAAGAAACGATTAGTGGCAGTGAAAGTAGGATGGACCAAAAGTAAATCGGTACCGTTCGCGCTAGCACTTTCGTTCCATTTGATTTCAAAATTTAAACCTCCGGCGCGAACAGAAATTCGCTAGTTGTTTAGCCGATCATTCTTCGCTTCTTCACGACCAAAGTTTTGCGACAATCACTATGATAATATCAAACGTAAGTCCCACCAGTGATGAAACCAAGACACTGATGAGCGCAAGCCGTGCAACGTTATCCGTTCCAGACCTACTGAAGAAGAAGAACGCGAATATCATCAGTGCAAAACCGAACGGGACATAGTTCACAATGTACTTTTTTAAAAAAGTGCGAATTGTGACGTCCGCTAATTTTTTCGGATAAACGAAATTGAGCTTTCGCTCGCAGAAACCAATGTACCGCTGCCACAATTTATTCATCTTTCTCGGTTTCTCCTAAGGGCAGACCCACTTTGGCCTGCCGGCGCAAAGCTCGTGCTTTGCCGACTCCAAAGTCTTTGCGTCGACGTACTTATCAAATGTAGGCCAGAAGCATTGACAGGAAGCCTTCGCCTCTCGGGCTAAAGTGAGCAGAGTTAATGCGGCGGATTTTTTTTCCGTTTCAGATGCATCAGCGGATTCAGTCAGACCGTAGCAGCCAATCGGATCAGCACCGTCGCAGGCTTTCATCAAAAGTGTCTTCGCTTCAGCACTATGGATTTCTGCATGGTAATAGCTGGCGAGTCGGCAGTAATTAGAAAGTCCCGAGTCACATTGCACTTCCCATTTCGACGCGAGCCCCTTCAACCAATCGGTATCACGAAGTTTGACTGCTGTTTCGACGTGGTACTTTCTTATCCATTTGGGTTGCGTGAAATTTTCCAATAGGAAGACACTCATTTCAGGCGTCCGCGCGAAGGAGCCAGCGAGATAGAATCCTAAAGATCCTCGGACCCCTACAACTTCATAGGCTTCGTCCGTTGCTCCAAAAGCCGTTAATGAATTCGTCGGCAGTGTAAACGTTCTGCCTTGAACGACGAATTGTGCGTCTTTGAATTCGTTTCGATTATCTTTCAGCACTCCCTGAAGCATCAAGGGTGTTCCGTCGTGGAAACGGTCGTTGATTACTGGAATCCAAATATCGGCGATCATCCAAACAAGAAGGCCGATCGCGATTGACATAAGAGAGCGATTAAGAAGTTTTTGTCGCTCACTCAAAAACTGATGTGCTGCTCCCATCAACGCATCAACTCGTTGTGGAAACTTGAAGGAAAAAAACAGTGCAACGCAAGCAGCGAGCGCTGCTACAGAACTTTGGAGCTGATTCAAACGCGCGCTACTTTCAATAATAGAGCATTTCGAAAACGTTGGAATCAAAAGCGCTAAGTACAAAAGAACCAGTACAATGAGAACTAGTGCACGTAACGGTTTGTCGTCCAAAGTCGAATAGTCACATACTGGCACGGGTAGCGCGGGTTGCGCCGCTGTCTTGAATTCGCCTTCGCTTACGATAACCTTGTCCTGAATCACGAGCCGAACGCTTTTTGCGTTTCGCCAGCCGTAACGCACTTCCAGATAAGCTGGTATCTGACTGCTGTCAGCTTCAAGCATGAAGCCGACTCGTGTGGGACTTCGAAATGTATTGCAGAAGGTCGCGCCAACAGGTCGACCGTTTACTTTGGCCAGAATCCACGCAGGTCGTCGGTCCACGAAGGAAATCGTCATCGCTTTTGGCGACGACATGTAAATCGTTATTTCACGTCCCTTCATTTCAATTCGTTCTGATTTAAAGTTCAATTCGCCTCGGCCATGCTGCGTGGAATGCTTTTCGGTTCTCTTGGTCCAAGAATGTTGAATCTACTTCGCAAGCAATCAACGACTGCGCGGGATTTATATTGAGGGTTGTTTTTTAAAACGACTGAGTTCAGTTCTTTTCTGCCGACCCAGTTAACTTCGATAAAAAGTTCGCCGATTCCATCGCCGTTACGTGAAATTTCGCGATCGGCACAGGCAAGGATCAATCGTTTGAGCGAGGCCAATAACTCCGGCGGCGGTATTCCGAGCGAATGTACAATTTCGACCGCAACTTTCTTGTTCGGGTCGAGACTAATCTTCGCTGTGAATTCCGATCGATGTTCGTTTGTCTTGGCGACTGTCGTGATGCAAATGATAAGAACGGAAAGTACAGCCAGACACTCGCGATTCACGAGACTGGTCTTGTCTGAATTGCTAACCATGCGCTGAGAGCGACGCTTGAAATCATAATCGCGTAGCCAAGCCAGTAAAACGTTTTCATCTTCTTGGTCATCTGCGACGGTCCGAACGACACTAAGTTTCCGCTATGAATAACCGAGCGCTTCGCCTTAAAGAAAAAAGCGAAGCCAATCAGGAACGGAACCAAATAAAAATATTGCGCGAGCAGCGCAAGTACGACGACGGCCAACAGCGGAGCATAAAGGATGTAAGCATTTATTCTTGCGCTCTTTGGACCCATCGAAGACTCCGATCGTTTTATAGATTAGAGCGCAGCGCCGGTTTTCACTGCAATGGTAATTGGCAAGCAAGTGCGATTTAAAGTCACAAGGTCTAGCTCAAAATTGAAACAGTTAATAATTAAGAAATCTAAAGTGCTTTAGACTGATGCTGTGTTTCGAATGATAGATTTGTTTAATTAAGCCGGATTTCTGTAGGGCAAGCATTCGAAAAAAAGTTGTCTCGTCAAAAACAACCTAGACTTAGGATTATGGTGTGAGACTGCGTTCTGCTCTACGCTATAGCGATGTTTAGATCTCTCTACAGAGCCATCTCAAGAAAAATCCTTGGCACAAAGATCAAAGGTACCCGCCGATTACCAATTCGGACATTATCTTCAGAAGCCGAATCGGGTCGACTCATCGAAGCAAAAGTGAAGCGCATTACCGATGGCGACGGTGTCATTGTCTCTGCGTCAGGTAGCGAAATTGAAATTCGCCTCGATGGCATTGATTGTCCTGAATACGATCAGCCGTGGGGCGACAATGCGAAAACGGGTCTCGTCAAACAAATCGGTGGACGTCATGTGTACCTTGAGACTCACGGTAAAGATATTTACGACCGAACGCTCGCAACAATTTACGTGATGGATGGTACAGAGCTCGTCAACGTGAACGAGCGAATGGTTCAGTGTGGCCACGCATGGGTCGCGCATATGTATTGCCAACATCTTTCACGGAGCAGACAACGTCAGCTGAATGTACTCGAACGATTTGCGAGATTGAATCGCGTCGGGTTGTGGAAGACCGAGAATCCACTTCCACCGTGGTTGTGGCGGAATCGGGATTCAGCATAGTGCAAGTAACCGTGCAGCTTTATTGTCTGCGTGCAAATGCCTGTGGTCCAGGCTCAATTCTGAACAAGTGAGGCTTCTGAAGTTGCGCTGCAATTCGCTTGTGCGAAGATGTCGATGAATTGCTGGGAAAG
>JADMIO011210355.1_pt1 | contig 24100 bp, 19 predicted proteins | sample 8958161 | NCBI WGS metagenome assembly JADMIO01 (sample SAMN16585339, study PRJNA669376) | soil metagenome | isolation source: Crop rotation soil | place: USA: Cullars Rotation, Alabama | collected 2011
GCCGCGACTTCAAGTCACGTGAATTCCAAGCTTCGGATCCCACTGTGCTGGAAAGTGGCGGTAACTGATGGAGCACTCACGGCGGTGCTGGCGATGAGGTTAGCGGCGCTGATGTCACCGGAGAATGTGCCGGTGACGGCGTTGAGCGTGCCGGTGGAGATAGACCCACCGTCCGTATCGATGATCCCACCACCACTCATGTTAAGATGAGCGGCGTTGAGCGTAGTGGCGGTGAGGGTTGTGATGCTCAGGGTGGCGGGGATGTCGGCGTTAACCAGACTTCGGAAAGTAGGTGCGGCGGCTGAACCGGTAGACGGTCCGGCAAAAACCACGTTGGCGTTTTGGTTGGCGAGTGAGAGGGCTAAGGTGCCAGAGGTGGTGACGGGGCTGCCACTCACGCTGAGGATGGCGCTGGGGGCGGTGAGGGCAACGCTGGTAACGGTGCCCGATCCCCCGGAGACGGTTGCCCACGTGTTGTCACCTCGGAGGTAGGTGGTTGAGTTGGCCGTGCCCGTGCCAAGTCGTGCGGTGGGCACGGTTCCGCTGCTGAGGTTCGAGGCGTTTAGGGAGGTGAGGTTTGCGCCTGATCCGCTGAAGGTGGCGGCGGCGGCGTTACCGGTGATGCTGGCGTCACCGGAGACAAAGAGGGTGTCGGCGTCAATCTCGCTGCTGTAGAAGATGCCTGCTGCCAAATCCCACTGACCGGAGGTGTTTACGTCGTCACCCTTAATGAGACCCGTGTCCAAATTGATCCGGATTTGGTTGTTAAGGGTGCCACCAGTGATGGCCACGGCGCTGGCGTTCTGGGCTGCCATGGTTCCGGCGTTGGAAATCTTGGAGAGGGTGAGGCTGGGAACGTCGGCGGCGACTAGGGCACGGAAGGTGGGAGCGGCGGCGCTGCCCGTGGTAGGTCCACTTAGGACGGTGTTGGCGGTCTGGGTGGCGGTCGAGGAAACGGCACCAATCTGGGACGTGGTGACGGCGTGGGGGTTGTCGGTCCGGGCGGCGTGGGTGGAGATGGAAGTGGAGGCACTGTTTGCGGTGCTCTGGGCTGCGGCTGCTGCGGTGCTCGCACTGTCGGCGGTGGTTTGGGCGGAGGCTGCGGCGGTGGCGGCTGAGGCGGTGGCGGCGTCTTGGGTGGCGTTGTAATCCACCATGGCCTTTTGGTTGTTCTGGTCCGCCAACCCACCCGGCCCCGTGGGTGTCGGGGTCACGATCTGGATTTGGGGAGTGGTCCCGTAGGTAGTGAGGCTGAAAGGCATAACTTGGATTCGCTTACGAGGGCGGCGAATCCTTCCCCGGGCTCTTATCGACCACGGCGCTAATTGGTGCGGGGGTTAAGGAGGCTGCGGTAGCACGTGGGGCACTGTCGGTATGTGGCAAGGTGACGAGGGTAGCGGTGCGAGTTGACGGCGCTAGGTGTGGCGTCGATCCAGTAGGCTTCGACGGGGAGGCGGTGCTCCTTCGTCGTCACGTCCACCACCCGCATGGTTGGACGGTGGCCACGTCGGTCCATGTCCCAAACTCGGGCGGCAGTGTCTTTGGTCTGTAGGGCGAGGTGGGCAAGGTATCTGGCGGCGAGTGACTTGGTCGTCCCTACGTACCACGGTGCGCCGTGCTCGTCACAGAGTTGGTAGACGTAGATCGTGGCGGGGTTGTAGAGGGCCACGTGGTCTAGGCCACGGGTGAGGATGGGTGTGAGGTCTATGTCGGCGTGGGTGTTGTCCATGTCCTTCCTCCCCTTGTTCGTCTGGGGGGCGTCAAGCGGGGGAAGGGGTAGGGGCGGGGGAGAGAGAATTCATTCTCTCCCCCGCTCCTATCCCCGCTTTGGTCCTTTTGATTTCTCACGATTCGGCGCTGGTTCTTACTCTTTAGCAGCGGAGATCGGCGCAAAACCGTCACAAGTCGTGTGTTCACAGTACGTTGACGAAATTACACCGATGTCTCTGCGCCATGTCGTCAATTGGCCAGAAAATCGGCCTCTGAGGCACCCATTAGGCGGTACAACTTCGTCGTCTGTCTGCCGTCCCTTTCGACCTTGGCCTCTAACAGCTTCTCGGCCACGGCCCCCTCAAAGAGTTCCCTTGCCCGGCGGTGGGTCACACCTCCGGCCCGTGCCCTCTCCTCGATGGTCGCCCGGCTCTCGTAGTGCACACGGGTATAGGTGTGTGCGAAGTCTAGCGTGGTAAGAGAGGTGGGCGGCTTGCTCGTAGATACTTCTTCGGGCGGCGGTGTCGTCACTTGCCATACGGGGTGATCCCATTGGAGGTGGACTTTGCCGACGGGGGCAAAGGATCGCACCACGGCGGTTAGGACGGCCGTTTCCGGGGCGTCCTCGGGGGCGTCCTTATCCTGCGTGGGCCTGAGCACGATTTGGGCGTCCGCTGCCCGGCTCTGGGCACCGGCCCCACTCCCCATGTCTGTGGTGCTCTTCCCGATCTGGCTGCCCTTGCTGGTGTGGTGCACGATGACAATGGCGGCGTCCATGCTCTTGGCGAGGCGGGCAAGGCGGTTGTAGAGGCGGGTAAAGTCGCCGTTGCTGTTCTCGTCAAAGCCGTCCGGGAAAAACCGGTAAAGGGCGTCAAGGATGACTAGGCCGTATTCGGTCCGGCCTTCTAACATCTCGCAAAGGTCGTCAAGGGTGGTTAACTCGTTCTCGTCCCGTAGGTTGACGTAATCAAAGCCCTCGGCGTCGTCTGGGATTTGCCGGGCCTTTCGGATGGCCAAGAATCGCTCGTCCGATTGCCACTGCTGTAGCTCGTTGTCGATGAGGAGCACTTTGGTAGGGTGACAGGGGAAGTGGCCCAACCACTTTCCCCCGGTGGATGCGGCGTGGGCGAGGTCCGCCACGGCCCACGATTTCCTCATTTTGGGTCCGGACACCACGTTGGCGATTTCCCCTTTGCGTAGAAGTCCGTCGATGATGGTGGGCGGTCTGGCGGCGTTGGGAGCGATGTGCTTAGAGTTGCGAATGGTGAGGCGGCGGTTGGTGCCGGTGAGGCGGTCAAGGTCTTGGAGAAGCTGCCGGATGCGGTTGGCGTCGGCACCTTTCCCGATGGCCTCGGCCACCTCCATTCGCTTTGCCCGGATGGCCCGCTCAAGTGCGAGGGCTTCGACCTTGGCGGCGTAGGCGGGAAAGTCGGCGGGTTTGAGGTATGCCCCGGCGTCCTCCACCCGGTTCCATGCGGTCTCGCCGATCTCGATGCGTTTGATTTTCTTCTGACTCACCCCGTTCAATTCGAGGGCTTCGACGGTGGCGATATACCCTTTGCGTGTGAGTCGCACCCGGTCCCGTAGCCATGATTGGAGGATGGCGGTGGCCACGGGGCGGTAATTCTCGGGGAATGCGTCGATGGCGGGTTTGGCGGTCGTCGCCCACCTCTCCGCACACTCGTCATGCTTGATGGCGAGGTGGAGGAGGTCGGCGTAGGGGTCGGATTGCCCGGCGGGGATGTCGCCCCAATCGAGTAGGCCGTCGGGTGTCGGGGGCGTGCTGTCGTTAGACATTGGTCCACCCCTGTTGCTCGTCGATCTGCTGGCCGATGGCGTTGACGAGTCGCACCCACTGTGCGTCCGTACCTTCCCCCATCACAATCATCACGGCCTCAAAAGCTGCTGGGCCGTTTTGCATCACGCCATAGAGCGTGTCTTGATACGATTTCGGGAGCGAATCGTAGCGCTGCCCCCACTGCGTGTTGGTCATATGACCCCCAAAACAAAAAGCCGCCGGTCTGACGGTAGGAGTCGTCAAACCGGGCGGCGGTTGTGAATCGGGGTTGTTTCTGCGTTTGACGTTCCGCTCCTACACGGGCCGTCTCGTCTCTCTTTCGAGGTGGCCCACTGAAAATCCTTCTCGGAATTCCGGAGGGCTGTAGGGCGTATCGACGGCGGCGCACTTTTTCCTTAGGCCGTTCACGCTAATTCATCCTCGGGCGGCGGTATGAATCTGAATTCGTGGGCGGTCACGTATTCCCCGCCGGTCCTTTGACGCAAGGTGTCGAACATAGCGAGGTCGTGGGCGATCTCGGCGTCGGTATGTACGTGGATGTAGTCGCCCACCTTGTTAGCCCACACCCGTAAGAATCCCAGCGTAGTCATGGTGCCTCCTTCGCAAAGGCGTCCCACATTTCTTCCAAGATGTTCTCGCCCACTTCCTCGTCGGCGGTGGCCTCAAACACCATGGCCACCGTGTAGCCGTCGGACGGTCCCCCGATCGGATACCCAGCCTCACCCACGAGTTTGGCCCCCTGCTCCTCTGCGGCCTCCCGGGCAACGGCCAATACCTTCTCCCGTCCTCGTCCTGACGTGGGGTTGTTGTCGTAGATGATGACTAGGTGCGGGTCGCTGGGCAGAATCCCCCGGCGGTGTGAGAAAAGACCCTCGTGGGCGTATCGGGCTGCTGTCCGTGCCAAGTCGAGGTAATCGTTACTGTCGGCCATATGGGTGGCCTCCCAAAACGAGAGGGGCGGCGGCACCCGGGCCGAATCACCGGGTACCACTCGCCCGCTCTGCGCCGTTGTAGCGGCGTTGTTTGTCCCGGCCCGGATTCGGCGGGCCACTGGCGGGGGTTATAGGCGGCTTCCGAAATGATCCAACCTAGGAAATCTGGTCGGGCTGGGCGGATGTGGAGGTAGAATGCCCCGGCACATGGCCAAAAAGGGAGACTGCTACCGGTTGGCATTACTCCATGCCGCCGGTCTCGATTCGGAGGGTGAACCGGGCGTGATGCTCTGCCATGGGTGGGCGGTCAGTAAGGGGAAGCGGATCGGGCATGCGTGGGTGGAGTTACAAGGCGGGGCGTGGGTGGTCGAGTGCACGCACGAAAATAGAGTGTTTCCGGGGGATGCGTATCGTGAGCGTTTCGAGGTATCGGGAGTGGTGCGATATACCCCGGAAGATGCCCGTGCGCTCGCCGTCCGGTCGGGTCACTTTGGCCCGTGGGACTCGTCCTTTGACGGCGTCCCCTGAGTGCTATAGAGGAGGTCTGCACCCGGGCGCTCTCGGGCTAGATCGGCCACCACCGCCATTAGCTTCTCGGCGGCGTCGGCTGCTTCGGTGGCGGCTCGGCGGAGTGGGTCGTCACTGGGGAAGTGTTTTTGGGCGCACCGGCCCCGGAGAGAGAGGAGGTAGGGGACACGGCGGCGGAGTGCTCTTACGATCGTCCCCACTTGTTGGGCGTCTAGCTGGCTGCTGTTCACGTGGTCGAGAGTAGCGGGAGGCGTGGGGATGAGAACGTTAGAGGCGAGGTAGATCGTTCTAAAACAAAATCACTTTGGCGGGTTACGAATCGTCACGATCGGCCATAGGTTTGATGCGGCGTGAAGGGCCGAACACCTTTTCGTGACTGCTCAATAGCTGTCGCCGATTGTAACGTCGGGTTCTCTCTCGATCGCAGTACAGCACCATGTCTTGGCGGGACTGTCGTCTGCGGATTCTGAGACAGAGGTTTTGGGAAAACGGGAACGTGATTTCGACTCCCGGCCGAATGATTCCGTAATCCTCTTTCCAGTTGTTCCGAACGCTGTGCCATACTGCCATTGGGTTATCGCCGATAACGAAACCGTAATGGCTGTAGAACCAAGTCCAGTGCATTCCGATGAGGTGTCGGCCGTAGAGTCGGATGCGCTCCTCATTGATGTACTGGTTAAATGATTTCTGCGGGTCCGGAAGGTAGTTTATTCGTCCCTCACGAATCGCATTTCCTGCCGCTGCCAACAGCATTAGTTCAGTGGCCTTTGGACCAACCTCTCTAACTATCGCTTGGTACGCAGAGGGGTTGACTTCCCGATACCGCCGCATCACCTCAACCCTCTCCCCGTATAGAATCTCTAAAGCCTCCGTTGGGTCTTTGCGTGCGGCTTCAACGTACCGCTGAAAATGTGAAAGTCGTCTTGGCGTCCGGATGCTGGCCAAGCCGATCCATTCGGCAATCCGCTGACGTTGCCACGGCCTCAATACGATTCCTGCCCGGCGTCGAAAAATCCATTTCTTACACAGCCGTGAAACCTCGTCGTCGAGGGTCTTGAGCAAACCGGTTTCGAGTTCTGGGGTGTAGAGGTGGCGCACAAACCCACAGTTATCGGGGTTCTTTGGGCGGCACGTCATGTCAGCCGTTGTTAGCTGAAATAGTCCCCCATCATCCTTAAACTGCTCCAAGATGAACCTTGGAATGTAGTGCGTCTTCATGCGATTGGCTACTTGCCTCCACCGAGATGCTTGCTGAACCAATCAGAAATTTGGCTCCAGTTGGTGAGGAATTGCGACAATCCAGCGATGCCCCCAGTGATCCCCGAGACGCAAAGCCACTTTATAATTTGCCTACGACGACGAATACGAGAAGTCTGCCGCTCGGCTGCTTCAAGTCGTGCGAGTTCCCCCCGCCCCTTCTCGGTGACGACATAGCGGTATGTGATGTCTGAGCCATGTCCCTGTAGCATGCGCCAGTCTCGAAGCCGGACAGAATTTCGGGCTTCCAGAAACCCTCGCTTTTCGAGACGAAGGCCAATGAGCTTTATGTCCTCAACGTCACACCCCTGAATTAAAGCATATTCCTTGATCCCCACGGACCCATCATGAGGGTCCGTATTCACCTTATGCCGCATCTCTGAGTGAACCCAAGCAAGCAAGCGGTTCTCCGCTGCAATCAGTGCGTTGATCTCGTCGCTGCCCACTCCAGTTACGGGATCGGGCTGCCGGTCAAAGACCCCGAGCTTCCGAGCCTCCTCAACTTCCTGCTTCCATGCCTGCTCCCGCTCCTGCCGCTGCTTGTCAGCCTCTTCCCGCCGCAATTGTGTTTCAACAGACTCCTTGCCCTTCTTGGCCAACGTAACGAGATAATTGACACTTGCCGCACCTGCCACATCACCCTTTTCGGGGTTATCGTATTCCTCACGCTCCTCGTCTCTCAGAAGCTGGGGAAAGCTGACACACTCGTACTTGTGAAGAGCGTTGACGATGGACCTAATACGATGGTGGGTTAACCCACTGACGGAAGAATACTGGTAGGCGTCAAAGTAAGAACCGATTACCCCGCCCGTCTCTGTATGTAACCAACGTAGAAAAGCCCGGCGCACATCGTTTTCCCGGATTGCCTTTTTAGCTGGTGTATCGTCCTCAATACGTGACATGTAGAAGCATTTTAGTGCCGCAATCCGACACGGGCAAAACCATCCTCCGTTAAAGCCAAATCAAACACCCCGCTTGTGGCGGGGTGCTCGTGGTCCGGGATGTCGAGTTGGGTTACTTGGGATGGTGAGCCATCACGGTGGCCCGGCATAGTCCCACTCGGCGTTGGATGTTTTCCACCCTCATCCCCCGTTCCCAGCATTGCCGCATCGTCCGTTTTTTCTCCGCCGTGATCTTCTCCGGCTTGACGGTCAACCCATAATGCTTTTCGAGGTCGTCAATGAGGGCGTCAAGTGCGGACGTGTCCGCCATCTTGCCGTCAACGTAATAGCGGGCCTGCCGCTGGTCCTTGTGGGCAATAAAGAGGTCGGTGAGGGCCTTGTGGCTGCTCCCGTCCACCCACGTGGCTGACGTGTCCCGCAAGTTGGAGAAGCTGTAGCCCTCAACCTTGGGGTTGCACGAGTCGCACAACCGTTGCCAGTGGTTATTCCCCACGTTGTCGATGCGGTGCCCACCCGGCGTCCGTTTGACGAGCGGGCCACCCTCGTCGGTCGTCCACACTCGGCCCGTGCCCTTGTCCATCCGGGTGCGGCGGATTAACTCGATGGTGACGGGCCACAGTTTGTAGCGGACGTTAACCCCGGTCTTGGCCCGGACGTGGTTGAGGTATCCCCCTTCGAGCATATCGGCGGTGAGGTCGCTGATGTCTTTGGCGTAATAGCCACAGTTGAGGGCTAGGGCAATCCATGCTTTTTCGAGGTCGTCGGCCTCGGCCCACACCCGCTTGATGATGTCCGCCGGGACGGACTTGGCGGCGGCTTTGTAATCGTACTTCCCACAGAGTTTTTTGATGGTCCGGGGAAGATGATCGAGGTGGTAGTTGTCGTGCGCCCACTGGATAAACATGCGGGCGGTAGCAATCCTGACGTTGAAGGTTGCTGGGCTGCCACCGGCGTGCATGGCCTCCTCGGACTCGTTGCGCCATTTGCTGAGGAGGGCGGCGGCGTCCTTCTCCGTGCCCGTCCACTCCATCCCGGCCACGCTCTTACGTAGCTTCTCGGTCCATTGGGTGAGGCTGGCAAAGTGCTCGTCACTGATGCCCTCCCTTTTTGCTTCCTGAATCTCAACACCGGCCTCCCGTTGCTTCTGGATGAAGTGGCGGCGCTCGTTGCGGCGGCGTTGTTCGGTAATGAAGTCGGTGAGGAGCTTGTCGAGCGTGGCCGTGCTCTTTCCCGTGGGGGTCGTCGTGGCGGTCTTGGCCTGCTGCTCGTACCACGTCCGCATGGCGGCTTGCATGGCCTCCATCTCGGTCCAGTTGGTAGCGCCCGGGAAGGTGGCCATGGGTGCGTATGCCCCGTGCTCGTCAACCTTGGCTTGCTCCACCGCACCCCGCTTGTGGGCCTCGTACTTTTCGAGGGCTTGGCGGTAGCTGTCCCGGTCGCTCACTCCACGGCCCACTCCGAAATACTTAGGGCTCCCTGCGATGATCTTAAACCACCGTCCGTCCGTGCGACCCTTGCCGTAGCGTTTGAAACTGAGTTCTAGACCACGAGTGTTTTGCCTTGCCATGAACGGCATTATATGGGCGAATTCGGGTCACTATTCGGGTCACTGGCCAAGGGGGTTGTTAGGGTCAAAAAAGAAACCCCCGTAAATCCTTGTGATTTAAGGGGGTTACAAGTGAGCGTGTTGGGACTCGAACCCAAGACCCTGTGATTAAAAGTCACATGCTCTACCAACTGAGCTACACGCTCGACGTCCCCGCCGGGCGCGGTTGGCGCCCGGCGGGGAGTCGAGGGATTCTACGCATCGGCCGCGCGGGATCAACGGGCCGGGGCGGTCGCCGCCAGCGGGCGGGCGGGGAAGGGGGTCATCGTCTGCGACTCGATCTTCGGGAGGTCGGCGACGGCCACGTCGGTATGCACGGTCAGGTCGGCGTCGATCACGTGGTACGTGTCCGTGCCGGCGGCCTTGTACCAGAGGATCGGGCGGTCCGGCTGGTTGAGCGTGGCGCCCTTGCCGGCGTAGTGGAAGTCGCTGCCGTGCTTGGGTTGGACGAAGGTCATGGCCCGGATGGCGCCCATCATCACCTTCATCATTTCGGGATCCTTGGCGTCGGGCTTGGTCCCGGCGGCGGCGTATTTCTTGCCGACGGCGCCGCTGACGCCGCCGAGGTCTAAGCGGTCGGGGAAGGGGCCGCCGGAGAAGGTCGCGAGCGACCGGAGGGCGTCGATCACGTCCTTCTCGGAGGGGTCGGACATATCGAAGTTCACGTTCTGCAGCGTGTAGCCCTGCGGCGCCTCGAGGCTGAAATCCGCGTCATCCACGGCGACGTCCCACTCGAAGTCCTTCATCACCACCTCGGTCTTGGCGATCATGGCGTTGTCCATCGTCGCCTCGATCCGCACCGGCAGCCGGGACTTGGGGTCGGCCCAGACGGTCATGACCATGCCCGCGCCCTGCTCGACGCGGAACCCCTCGGCGGGTTTTCCGTCGATGTCCTTGCGGCCGACGGGCTTGCCCTTTTCGGGGCCCATGCGCTTGAACTGTTCGAGGACGTTCTGCTGCTCGTACCCCTTCTTGGGGGCGTTGTGGAGCGACATGCGGGTGGCGACCTTGCGGACCGGGTCGAGGGTTAGGACCTGGTTGGCCGTGGGGTCCATGATCATGACGCCGCCGAATGGCATTTCCTGGCGCATGCGGTTATCCCGGATGGTCATGGTCATTTCCGTGCTCTTGGGGACACCCGGCGGGAACTTCGGCAGGTCGACGACCGCCTTGAGCCGGACCGTGTGGACGCGGTTGACCTTTTCGAGGACCTGGGCGAAGGCGACGCCTCCGCCGCCGGTGCCTGTGTAGACGAGGACGCCGACGAAGAGGGACAGGACGGCCGCGATGGAGAGTCGGGTTAAGTTTTTCACGTTAAGGAACCTCCGCCTGATGCTGGTTTGGCGCTGGGCCTGAGCATGGCGGATCGCGGCCATTGTGTTGGCCAGCAATTCGGGGCTCGGGCCGTCGGGGGTGGCCGCGTCGCGCAGGGACGCGGTGGCGCGGTCGACGATGTCGTCGTCATCCGGTTTGTGCGTTACCTGTTGGAACATGGCTCACACCTCACGACACGCGTTCGGATCACTTGTGCTCCTCGGCGGTACAGGCCGAGACCAGCAGTTGGCGGAGTCGGGCTTTGGCGCGGTGGAGCGAAACGCCCACGCCATCGACCGAGATCCGTAATTCGTCGGCAATTTCCTCGTAGGACAGGCCGTTGAGATGGCGGAGACAGAACACCTCCGCCTGCTGCTCCGGGAGTCGGGCGATGGCGGCGCGGAGGTTGTCCATCAACTCCGCGTCCTGCGCCCGGCGGTCGGGTCCGAGTTGCTCGGACTCGACGCGTTCCCAGTCCGGCTCCGTGCCCTGGCGCAACCGGAGGTCGCGCTTTCGGCGGCGGAGCTGGTCGAGTGCCCGGGTGGTGGCCAGCCGGGTGAGGAGTCCCGGCCAGTTGAGCACCTCCTGTCGATTCGAGACATCGAGGGCGCTCAGGAACGTCTCCTGGAAGCAGTCGGCCGCGTCCGCGTCACGGTTGAGCAGACGGTAAGCCGTCCGCCACACCAGTGGCCCGTGTTGCCGAGAAATTTCCTGCCAGTCGATCTTCACCTGGGTGCACCCGCGAGTTCGGATCAGCAGTACCGTTCACCCCTCATGTCGAAACCCACCTGCGGATTCTTACTCGTGAGGAATTGAATCCAAAAGAAAATCCGCTATTCTAGTCCTATTATGTGACGGACCGGCACATGTCGGGGGCAAGTCGGTCCCTTAGTGATTCTTGACACGGTTGTCGCCAATCCCTAGATTTCCCCGCTCAATTTGGGCCGCGGGGACTCGGGTTGCGGCCGTTACACGGTGATCTGAAGCTCTTGAAAGGAGCATGGTTATGGCGCTCAAGGTCGGCATTAACGGGTTCGGTCGCATCGGTCGCATGGTCTTCCAAGCCCTCTGCGATCAGGGCCTTTTGGGCAAGGAAATCGACGTCAAGGCGGTCGTGGACATCTCCACCGACGCCGACTACTTCGCCTATCAGATGAAGTACGACTCGGTGCACGGGAAATTCAAGCACAAGGTCGAAACCAAGAAGTCTAAGTCCGACCTCCCCGAGGCCGACACCCTGGTCGTCAACGGCCACGAAATCAAGTGCGTCATGGCCACCAAGGATCCCGCCCAACTCCCGTGGAAGGATCTCGGCGTCGACTACGTCATCGAATCCACCGGCCTGTTCACCGAAAGCGAAAAGGCCAAGGGCCACCTCGCCGCCGGCGCCAAGAAGGTCATCATCTCCGCACCCGGCAAGGGCGAAGTGAAGACCCTCGTCATGGGAGTCAACCACGAGGAGTACGATTCGGCCAAGCACCTCATTGTCTCCAACGCCTCCTGCACGACCAACTGCCTGGCCCCCGTCGTTCACGTCCTCCTCAAGGAAGGCTTCGGCATCGAGACCGGCCTGATGACGACCATCCACGCCTACACCGCCACCCAGAAGACCGTCGACGGCCCGTCCAAGAAGGACTGGCGCGGCGGCCGCGCGGCGGCGATCAACATCATCCCGTCCACCACCGGCGCCGCCAAGGCCGTCGGCGAAGTTCTCCCCGCCACCAAGGGCAAGCTCACCGGCATGGCCTTCCGCGTCCCCACCGCCGACGTCTCCGTCGTCGACCTCACCTTCCGCACCACCAAGGACACCTCCATCGAGGAAATCGACGCCGCCCTCAAGAAGGCCGCCGGTTCCTACCTCAAGGGCTTCCTCGGCGTCACCGACGAGGAACTCGTCTCCACCGACTTCATCCACGACGAACGCTCCTCCATCTACGACTCCCTCGCCACCCTCCAGAACAACCTCAAGGGCGAGAAGCGGTTCTTTAAAGTCGTCTCCTGGTACGACAACGAGTGGGGCTACTCCAACCGCGTTATCGACCTTCTCAAGCACATGGGCAAAAAGGACGGCGGCCTGAAGTAAGCCGCCCCTTTCCCGATCCGCAAATAGCCCAAGCCGCGCCGGTCACCCCGGCGCGGCTTCTTCTTTTTATCAGACCACGCGTGTGAACCTGTACCGCGCGTACCGGTCCTGCCACATGCGCCGGGTGCATGACATGGGAAGGGCAACATTACGGGCCAATCAGCGGTCTACCGACGCCACTCCACTGCCGATGGGAGGGGTGACGGAGGAGAGAGACCGCGATGCACGACCCGGAGCGAAGGCGTGAAGGAAGTTGGAGCGTATTAAGCCGCCTGGCCCGACGCGCGACCGATAAACGCCCCGCGCCCGGCGAAATCGCCCTCACCAATCTCGAACCCCGCACCCTCTGCTCCACCGGCCCGCATCCCCTCGATCAGCCCGACATCGACTTCCCCGCCGTCTACGACGACGCCGCCATCCAGGAAACCCTCATCGCCAACTCCAGCCCCGGCGGCATTCTCGTCCCCGTCTCCGGCGGCGTCCCCGTCTACCACTCCAACCCCTCCGCCCCCGCCAAGATCATCATCGACTTCGACGGCGACGGCGCCTACACCTGGGGCAGCTACAACGTCCCCGCCACCCCCGCCTACGACCAGGACGGCGACGCCACCACCTTTAACACCGCCGAACTCGCCAGCATCAACGAAATCCTGATGCGGGTCTCCGAAAAGTATTCCCCCTTCAACATCGACGTCACCAACGTCGACACCGGCTACACTTACGTCAATAAGCAGTCCGTCCACGTCGTCGTCGGCGGCACCGGCTCCTGGCTCGGCTCCACGGCCGGCGGCATCGCCTACATCGGCGGGTTCTACAACTTCTCCGAAAACAACGCCTACGTCTTCCCCGCCAACCTCGGCAACGGCTACGCCAAGTACGTCGCCGAAGCCGTCGCCCACGAGGCCGGCCATACCTTCGGCCTCCAGCACCAGTCCGTCTGGAGCGGCACCACCCTCCAACAGGAATACAATCCCGGCAACACCTACACCGCCCCCATCATGGGCAACAGCTACTACGCCCAGCGCGGCCTCTGGTGGACCGGCACCCCCAGTAACAACTCCTCCGGAACGCAGACCGACCTCTCCATCCTCTCCAATACCAACAACGGCTTCGGCTTCCGTAACGACGACTACGGCAACTCCATCGCCGCCGCTTCCCCCGCCACCGTCTCCGGCAACACCTTCACCATGTCCGGCGTCATCGCCCAGAGCACGGACCTCGACTACTTCTCCTTCTCCACCGGCGACGGACACGTCACCCTCACCCTCTCCGTCGCACAGTATGGCGCCATGCTCGACGGCTCCCTCTTCCTCTACGACTCCTCCGGCTCCCTCGTCGCCTCCGCCGACACCTCCGCCTGGGGCGAGTCCCTCTCCCTCGACCTCACCGCCGGCACCTACTACATCGCCGCCGCCAGCCACGGCGGCTACGGTGACATCGGTCAATACACTCTCGCCGGCGCCATCGTCCCCGGCGAGGTCACCACCGTCGCCGACCCCACCGGCCTCACCGCCAACGCTGTCTCCGCCTCCCGCATCTCCCTCACCTGGGTCGACCACGCCACCAACGAATCCGGCTTCATCGTCGAACGCAGCTCCGACTCCATCACCTGGTCCACTGTCGGCACCACCGGCACCAACGTCACGACGTACAACGACGACGCCGTCGCCCCCGGCACCAAGTACTACTACCGCGTTAAGGCCTACAACGCCGACATGGAGTCTCAATACTCCGGCTCCGCCTCCGCCACCACGCTCACCGCCGCCCCAACCGACATCACCGCAACGCCCGACTCCGCCACCCAGATCACCCTCGCCTGGTCCGACGTCACCGGCGAAACCGGCTACCTCATCGAACGCTCCACCAACGGCTCCACCTGGACCCAAATCGCCTCCCTCGGCTCCAACGTCACCACCTACGCCGACACCGGCCGCTCCGCCGGTACCACCTACTACTACCGCATCCGCGCCACCGCAGCAGCCGGCAACTCGGCCTACTCGACCATTGCCAGCGCCCTCACCCTCCCCGCCACCCCCACCAACCTCACCGGCTCTGGAACCACCGCCGGCCAAGTCACGCTCTCCTGGACCACCGTACCCAGCGCGACCTCGTACTCCATCGAACGGTCCCCCGACGGCTCAACCTGGTCCGCACTCGGCACCAGCCTCTCCGCCGCCTACACCGACACCGGTCTCCCCCTCGGCACCCACTTCTACTACCGCGTCAAAGCCACCAACGCCTCCGGCTCGTCCGCCTTCACGACAACGCTCGACGTCCTCACCCCCCCCGCCGCCCCCACCCTCACCTCGGTCACCCCAGTCTCCGCCACCAAGATCACCATCGCCTGGGCCAGCGTTCCCGGCGCCACGTCCTACCAGCTCGAACGCTCCCTCAACAACTCCACATGGACCTCCCTCGGAACAACCGCGTCCCCGACGTATGACGACACGACCGTCGCCGCGGGCACGCGCTATTACTATCGCATCCGCGCCGTGAATTCCGGCGGAACCTCCACACCCTCCGGGACCGCCAACGCGCTAACGATGCCGGCCACGCCGACGACGTTCACCGCAACGGTCATCTCGGGCACCCAGGTGAACCTCTCTTGGTCGACCGCCACCGGCGCAACCTCGTACTCCCTCGAGCGATCTGCCGACGCTGGTGCCACCTGGTCCCTGCTCGCCGCCTCCCAAGCGGGAACGACCTACAGCGACACCTCCGCGTCGGCCGGAGTGACCTACACCTACCGCGTCAAGGCAATCAACACCTCGGGTAATTCCGGCCCCGTCTCCGCCACCGCCCTGACCTGGCCCGGCACACCCGCCGGCCTCGCCGCCACCGTAACCGCAAACTCCGCCACCCTCACCTGGACCGCCGTCCCCGGCGCCGCATCCTATTCCGTCGAACGCTCCACAAACGGCGGCACGACCTGGACCGCAGTTGGATCTCCCACTGCCGCCACATTCTCCAACACCGGCCTCGCCGCTGGCACGGCCTATTCATACCGCGTCCGCGCCACTAACGCCTCGGGCTCTTCATCCTATTCCACCACCACCAATGCACTGACCCTCCCCGCCGCCCCGACCCTCTCACAGGTCACCGCCGATTCCGCGTCCCAGTTGACCGTCCAATGGACAACCGTCACCGGCGCCACGTCCTACCTCGTCGAACGCTCCACCGACAACACGACCTGGACCCCCGCCGGCACCGTCCAGGGCACCACTTACGTCGACGCCGGCCTAACCACCGGCACGCGCTACTACTACCGCCTCCGCGCCGCCAACACGTCCGGCCCTTCCGCCTACTCCACCAGCGCCAACGCCATCACCCTCCCCGCGACCCCAACCGCACTCACCCCCTCCGCCGTGACAGCCACTCAGGTCACACTCACCTGGACCCCCGTAACCGGCGCCACTTCGTACACCATCCAGCGCTCGACCGACGGCGTGACCTGGTCCACCCTCGGAACCAGCGCCTCCCCCTCCTACCCCGACACCGCACTGACCCCCAACACCCGCTACCTCTACCGCGTCCGATCCGCCAACGAATCCGGCAACTCGGCCTACACGACCGCTCTCGACGTCGTCACCGCCACCGTCGCGCCAACCACAACCCTCGCTACTCCCATCGGCAAGACCAAGGTCACGATCACCTGGACCGCCCCCGCCGGCGCAACCTCGTACTCCCTCGAACGATCCACCGACGGAACCAATTGGACACTGATCGCCACCCCCCAAACCACCTCCTTCGAGGACACCGCCGTCTCCCCCGGCATCCTCTACTCCTACCGCATCTCCGCCTCCAACGCCGGCCCCGGCACCTCCGCCTACGGCACCACAGCAACCGCCCTGACCTCCCCCGACACCCCCCCCGCCCTCGACGTCACCCCCACGTCAACGACAACCCTAACTCTCTCCTGGACCCCGGCCACCGGCGCCACCTCCTACGACGTCGAACAATCCGAAGACGGCCTGACCTGGTTCACCATCGGAAATCCCACCGACACCTCCCTCCCCGCCGGCAGTCTGACGAACGGCACGACCTACTACTTCCGCGTCCGCGCCCTCAACCCCACCGGCGCCTCCGACTACGTCATCGCAACCAACGTCCTCACCCCGCCCACCGCCCCCGCCGCCCTCTCCGTCTCCACGACGACCGCCAGCTCCCTCACCCTGACCTGGTCCGCCGTCTCCGGCGCAACCCTCTACACCGTGGAACGCTCCGCCGACGACCTCACCTGGCAATCCGTCGGAACCACCACCACCGGCATAACCAATTGGTCGGACACCGGCCTCGCCGCCGGAACGCATTACTCCTACCGCATAACCGCCTCCAACCCCTCGGGCACGTCCCCCGCTTCCGACATCCTGAGCACGGTCACGACCCCCTCCGCCCCGGCCCCCAACACGAGCGTCTCGATCCCCGGTCGCGTGCGGATAACCTGGCAACCCGTCACCGGCGCCACATCCTACTCCGTCGAACGCTCCTCCGGCGGCGCCTGGACGCCCGCGGGTACATCGAGCGGAACAACCTTCGACGATTTCACCGTCGCCGCCGGCACAACCTACTCATACCGCGTCTCGGCCCTCAACACGGGCGGCACCTCCAACTACAGCGCCCCACTCGACGCCCTGACCCTGCCAGACACCCCCTCCAACCTCACGCTCACCCCCATCTCCGCCACCCAGGTCGACGTCAGTTGGAACGCCGTGACCGGCGCAACCTCCTACCGCGTCGATCGCTCCCTCGACGGCTCCATCTGGTCCACCGTCGGAACCACCCCCGCAACAACCCTCACCGACCTCACCGCCGCCCCCGGCACACAATACCTCTACCGCGTCACCGCCCTGAACGCCTCCGGCCCCTCCACCGCCTCGTCCCCCTCCACCATCCTGACCCTCCCCGCCGCCCCCACCACTTTCTCCGCCAACCCAACCGGCCCGACCACAGTCACCCTCATCTGGACCCCAACTACCGGTGCCGATTCCTACCAACTCGAGCGATCGATCGCCGGAACCAACACCTGGACCCTCATCACCACGCTCACCACAACCTCATACTCCGACGACCCCCTAACCAGCGGCGTGACCTACGCCTACCGCGTCCGCGCCGTCAACGCCGCGGGCGCCTCACTGAATTCACTCGTCGCCGAAGCCACGCCTCCCATCGTAATGACCGCCCCGTCAAACCTGACCCTCTCCCCCCCCACCTCCAACGGCGTCACCCTCTCCTGGACCGACAACTCCGACAACGAAGCCGGCTTCCGCATCGAACGCTCCGCCGACGGCGGCCTCACGTGGCTCACCGCCGGTACCACAGCCGCCAACATCACCACCTTCGCCGACAACTCACTCGCCGGCGGGACGACCTACGCCTACCGCGTCCGCGCCATCAACGGCGTCTTCGTCTCCGATCCCACCGACAACGCCGAAACGCTCACGAGGCCCGCCGCCCCCACGGGCTTCACCGTCGTAACCGCTTCCGTAACCCGCCTGAACCTGTCGTGGGCCGCCACCCCCGGTGCCGGTTCCTACCAGATCGACCGGTCCGACAATGGCGTCGACTGGGAAACCCTCGAAACAGTCACCGAAACCTCCTACGCCGACACCGGCCTCCTCGGCGGCTCCAAGCACTACTATCGCGTCCGCGCCACCAACGCCAGCGGCGAATCCCCCAACTCCGCCACGGTCGCACGCTCGACCTTCCCCGCCGCCCCCTCCTACCTCGCCGCCATGCCAATGGCCGACGGGCCCGTCGCCCTCGCATGGGCCGCCGTCGACGGCGCTACCGCCTACCTCCTCGAACGCTCCACCGACGGCTCCCAGTGGGCCCAGCTCACCACACAATCCGCCACGCTATACACCGACACGTCCACCTCCCCCGGCACCCACTACTTCTACCGCGCCCGCGCCCTCGGCGAAGACGGCGCATCCGGCTACTCACCGATTCCCGAACTGACCACCTACCCCGCCGCCCCCGCCTCCCCACTGGCTTTACCCCTCTCCTCCACCGAGATCAACATCAGCTGGACCCCCATGACCGGCGCCGCCGCCTACGTCATCGAGCGCCTCACCGAGGCCGGCGAGTGGCTCAACGTCGCCACCGTCTCCATCAACTCCTTCACCGACGCCGCCCTCGAACCGAACGTGAAGTACTCCTACCGCGTCCGCTCCCTGAGCGACGTCGGCTCCTCCCCCGCCACCACCATCATCGAGCAAACCACCCTCCAATCCGCCCCCGAAGCCCCCTCGGCCCTCACCATCGAACCCATCTCCGGCAACACCCTCCGCCTCGGCTGGACCCGCTCCTCCCGCAACGAGGTCGGCTTCCGTGTCGAATACTCCAAGGGAAGCGAATCGTGGAAACTCGCCGGCAACGTCCCCGCCGGTCTCGACTCGGTCCAAATCACCGGCCTGATCACCGGCGACCACTACCGCTTCCGCGTCGCGGCCTACAACGAAATGGGCCTCTCCCCCTTCAGTCCCGTCTTGTCCGGAAAAGCCGTCGGCGCCAAAATGGGCACCCGCCCCGACCGCGCGCTCGACGTGCAGAACGTCAAACCCGCCATCCCCGGCCTCGCGAAAACCCTCCGCCCCGACCCCGCCACCGGCCTCACCGCACGCGCCTATTCTACCTCCGCCGTCCAACTCACCTGGACCGACAACGCCGACAACGAACTCGGCTACCGCGTCGAGTACTCCCCCGACGGTAGACACTGGTCCCTCGCCGGATACATCGCCCCCGACCAGACCGGCTGCCGAGTCACAGGCCTGACTCGCGCCAAGGCCTACTGGTTCCGCGTCACCGCCTACAATTTCGCCGGCGAAGCACCCAAGGCCGCCGTCGCCAAAGGGACCGTCCCCCTCCGCCCCCCCACCGGCGCAAAACCCTCCACCGACGCCGACCAGGACACGACACTCAGCGTCCTCAGAGTCAAAACCGTCGCCCCCGGCCTGCTCGGTCGCGCCGCCTGATCACCTCACGTGTCGGCCCGGTACCGGTTCGGCCGCGAAATCTGCTTCACCGTATCCGCCGTCTCCGGCCCCGGCGCGAGTCTCGCCAGATCCGCCTGCGCCAGAATCCCGCAGCACGCCCCCCGATCATCGGTCACCGGCAGCCGCCGAAGCTGTCGCCGCCGCATCAAATCCTCCGCCTCCTCCAGTTTCGCATCCGCCCGCACCGTCACCACCGGCTGACTCATGCAATCCGACGCCTTCAGCGACAGCGGATCCTGGTTCTTCGCCACGCTCCGAAGGGTGATGTCACGATCCGTAATCAACCCGACCGGCTGACGCCGCCCGTCAATCACCGGAATTGCCCCGCAATCCCCGCTGACCATCATCCTCGCAACCTCCGGAATCGACGTCTCCGGCGAGCAACACTGCACATCAGCACTCATCGCCTGGCGGACTTGCATACGGCCTCCTTGGTGCCTACACAACATGCAAGCCCCGTTCCCGCAACCTACTGCTTCTGCTCGCTCTTTTCAGCAGGCTTATCCTTCGCCGCTGCCGCATCCGCCTTTGCTAACACCTTCACCTGGCTCGGCTTGTTCAAGATGATCTGCGGACTGTCCCGAAACGTCCCGACCTTCCCGGAAACCTGCACCTTCGCCCCCGTCAGCCCCTTCGCCGCATCCCCGTCAAACGCCTTGTCAAACGCGTCCTTCTCCCGCTGAAACACCACGGCCGAAAACCCCGACTCTTTCGTGTCCTCAAACTTGATCACCATCACCTTCCCCGACTTGCTCCACGACGCCTCCGAAACCGTCCCCTCCACCGTCGCATCCTTATCCTTCGCCCCATCGATCCCCGCCTTGTCCGACGCCTGAATCACGGCCGGCGCGTCCTTCTTCGGAGCCTCGTCCGCAAACGCAACCGACACCACGGCCAAAAGCGCAAACGCAACGAATCGGCGAACCATGTGCGATCTCCCTGTAATAGCCCGCCAAATGTTGTACCCCCGCCGCACCCCCCGCACAAGAAAATGTCGCGCCCCCGTTCAAGCCGTCAGGATCGGAAACTTCGACGACGAGATCGGCAACGCCGAATACTCCTGCACCATCCGCCGATACTCCTTCGCCACCAATCGCGGCCTCCGGTCCAGCGTGTACAGCCCCACCTTGTTCACCGTCCCCCGCTGCTTCGTCAGCGCCGAATCCCAGTCCTTCATATCCACCAGCCCGAACCACGTGAACCCGATGATCGGCACCCCGTCATCCCGCAACCGTAGGAGGTTCATCCACTCCTTCCACAACCACTCCAGCGCATGCTTGTTCACCCGATTCGTTTCCGTATGCATCACCGGCAGCTTGTACCGGTCGAAATACTGCCGCGTGATCACGTAATACCCGTACACGTCCCCCGCCCCGATCGCCTGCCCCGTCGGCTTGATCACATGCTCATTCGTCACGTAATAATCGGTCCCCATGATGCAGTGGCGGCGCAAGTCGCGCTGCGTCATGTACCACCGGTACTCCTCCGCCGTCACCCCCGCCGCCAGCAAGTACTGAAACATCGTCGCCGACACGTCGTTCCCGAACAGCAGGTCCAGCGACAGAAACCGCCGCTCGTTCATGAAGTGCGCCTGCTGCACCAAATCCGGCGACCCCGGGTGCACGTACTCCGTCGACTCGCTGAAAATAAAAATCGCGTCCGGCCGCAAATCCAGAATCGCCCGCATCGCCAGAATCGACCCCTTCACGCAATGCTTGATGTTCGTCACGAACGCCGTGTCCGACATCAACCGCTCATTCCACCACCCGAACGCCCCCGAAAACTGCGCCGTCACGTAGATCTCGTTCACCGGCGTGTAATACCTCACCCACGGATACCGCTCCGCAAACGCGTGCGCGTAATCCGCGAAGTGCGACGGCCAATCCGGATTCTGGAAATTCCCCAGCCAGTCCGGCAACCCGAAGTGCACCAGGTCAATGATCGGCACGATCCCCAGCTTCTTCATCTCCCCCATCACCGGATCGAGAAACGACCAGTCATAATCCCCCGGCCCCTGAAAGATCCGATACAGAGGCGGCCCATACCGCAAATACCTCAGCCCCAAATCCCGCACCAGCCGCAAATCCGTCTTCCAAAGCTCGTAATGCCCCGTATCTCGAAGCTGGTCAACGCGATAATTTCCCTCTACCGTCGGATACGAGCACTCAATCCCCACCGCGAACATGAATCGCAGTGAATCGACCGGGTCAGTGATACGGATACCTTCACGAAGCAACGGCCTGGCTCCTCAATGGCTGAGTCACAATCGGACTATACGCGGGCACCGCCGCGCCCGGGCAACGGAGAAAAGCCCGACGCCACTACGACTCCTTCCGCCGCTCCGCCGGCCCCCCATGATTCGCCAGGTTCCTCGCCGTATTAATCAGCCCGATGTGCGAAAACGCCTGCGGAAAATTCCCCACCAGCCGCCCCGCATGAACGTCATACTCCTCCGCCAGCAGTCCCACATCGTTCCGCAGCGAAAGCAGCCGCTCGAAAAGATCGCGCCCCTCGTGGTAACGCCCCTGCAGCGCCAGGTTGTCCGCTAACCAGAAGGTGCACAGCATAAACGCCCCCTCCCCCGGCGGCAGCCCATCCACACCCCCTTCCGTGCGGTACCGGTCCACAAACCCGTCCCGGATCAACCGCTTCTGAATCAACTCCACCGTCCCCCGCATCGCCGGATGCTTCGCGTCCACAAACCCCACCAGCGGCAACATCAACAACGACGCGTCCACCTCCTTCGACCCGTAATACTGCACAAACGAATTCAGCGACTCGTCGTACCCCTCGCGCCAAACCTGCTCCCGAATCTTATCCCGGCACGACCGCCACCGCTCCACGTCTCCCTGGTCCCCGAGCTCCTCCACAAACTTCACCGCCCGGTCCATCGCCACCCACGCCATCACCTTCGAGTGCGTGAAGTGCCGCCGCGGCCCCCGCATCTCCCAGATCCCCTCGTCCGGCTTTTCCCATTCATGTTCCAACCCCTTGAGCAGCGCCCGTTTCACGCGCCACGACTCCTCCGACCGCGGCAACCCCAGCTTCCGCGCCTGATACAGCGCGTCGATTACCTCGCCGTACGTGTCCAGCTGATGCTGACTGTACGCCGCATTCCCGATCCGCACCGGCGCCGAATTCTCATACCCCCGCAGCCATTTCAACTCCAGCTCCGTTAACCTTCGCTCCCCACCCACGCCATACATGATCTGCATCACCTCCGGCGACCCCGCCACCGCATTCACCAGCCACTCCCTCCACGCGAGCGCCTCCTGCGTGTACCCCCCCACGTTCAGCGCCAGCAGTGTAAACGTCGCATCCCGCACCCAGCAGTACCGGTAATCCCAGTTCCGCACCCCCCCGATGTGCTCCGGCAACGACGTCGTCGCCGCCGCCACGATCCCCCCCGTCGGCGTAAACGTCAGCCCCTTGAGCGTGATCAGCGACCGCAGCACCGCCTCCCGCCACGGCCCCTTGTACGTGCACCGCCCCGACCACTCCCGCCAGAACTGCTCCGTGCTGACCAGCGCCGCCTCAATATCCTTCATCGGCGGCTCCGGCCGATGCGTCGGAATCCACGTCAGCTCAAACGGCGCACGCTGCCCCTCCGCCACGTCAAACTCCGCCACCGTCGTCAGATCCTGTCCCTTCAGCTCCACTCCCGTCCGAAGATAAATCGTATCCGGCCCCGCGATCGCCCGAATCCCCCGATTACTATCCAGATGTCTCACCCAAGGCACGATCGATCCGTAGTCGAACCGGATCGTCAAATCCATCGACATCCGCACCCGCCCCCGCACCCCCTCCACGATCCGGTACAACGACGGCGCCCCCACCCGCGGCGGCATGAAATCCACCAGCCGCACCGCCCCCTCCTCCGTCTCGAACTCCGTCTCCAGTATCAGAGTCCCGTCCCGATACCGCCGCCGCACCATCTTCACCGGCGACACCGGCGCAATCCTCCACCGCCCGTTCTCCTGCGTCCCCAGTAAGGCCGCAAAACACGCCCCCGAATCAAACCGCGGAAAACACAGCCAGTCCACCGACCCGTCGTTCCCGACAAGCGCGGCCGTCTGACAATCCCCGATCATCGCATAGTCTTCAATGCGCAACGCCATACTGGTCCTTGCGCGGCGAGCATCCCAATTCAGCCCCCAGAGGGGAACGGGCAAATTGTGCTGATGAGCCCGGCGACTCAGCGATCAGATATCGAAGTACATACAGAATTCAAACGGATGCGGCCTCACCCGAATCGCATCCACCTCATTCTCCCGCTTGTACTTGATCCAGTAATGGATCACATCCGAAGTAAACACATCCCCCGCGAGCAGGAAGTCGTGGTCGTTCTCCAGCACGTCCAGCGCCTCCTCCAGCGACGACGGCGCACTCCCGATCTTCTCGTACTCCTCCGGAGTCAGGTTGTACATGTCCTTGTCGACCGGGTCCCCCGGATGGATCTTGTTCTGAATCCCATCAATCGCCGCCATCGTAATCGCGGAAAACGCCAGATACGGATTACACGAAGAATCCGGCGACCGGAACTCGATCCGCTTCGTCTTCGGATTCTCGCTGTACATCGGAATCCGAATCGCCGACGACCGGTTCCGCGACGAGTACACCAGGTTCACCGGCGCCTCATACCCCGGCACCAAACGCTTGTAAGAATTCGTCGTCGGATTTGTAAACGCGCACAGCGCCTTCGCGTGCCGCAGAATCCCCCCGATCGCATACAACCCCATGTCCGACAGCCCCGCATACTTATTCCCCGCGAACAGCGGCTTATCCCCCTTCCACAACGAGAAGTGCACGTGCATCCCCGACCCGTTGTCCTGGAACAACGGCTTTGGCATGAACGTCACGACTTTCCCATGCCGCGCCGCCACGTTCTTCGCCACGTACTTGTACGTCATCACGTTGTCCCTTTCCAGCACATTGGGATCCTAAGCTTAGAATTCCACGTGGACAAGTTGTCGCG
>JADMIO011189649.1_pt1 | contig 24099 bp, 21 predicted proteins | sample 8958161 | NCBI WGS metagenome assembly JADMIO01 (sample SAMN16585339, study PRJNA669376) | soil metagenome | isolation source: Crop rotation soil | place: USA: Cullars Rotation, Alabama | collected 2011
GCCGCGACTTCAAGTCACGTGAATTCCAAGCTTCGGATCCCACTGTGCTGGAAAGTGAGCATCGCCGAGAGGATCTCGGACTTCTCGACGCTCACCGTGCCGACCAGGACGGGCCGACCGGCCTCCTGCATCTCGGCCACCTCGTCGATGAGTGCGTTGAACTTCGCCTTCTCATCGCGGAACACGAGGTCGGCCTCGTCGGTCCGGACCATCTCTCGATGGGTGGGGATGCCGACGACCTCGAGGGTGTAGATCTTGTGGAACTCCTCGGCCTCGGTAAGGGCCGTGCCGGTCATCCCGGCCAGCTTGTCGTAGAGCCGGAAGTAGTTCTGGAACGTGATCGTGGCGAGCGTGACGCTTTCGCGTTGGACGCGGACGCCCTCCTTGGCCTCGATGGCCTGATGGAGGCCCTCGCTCCAGCGACGGCCCGGCATCTGGCGTCCGGTGAATTCGTCGACGATGACGATCTCGCCGTCCTTGACGATGTAATCCCGATCCCGCTTGTAGAGGGCGTGCGCGCGAAGCGCCTGGTCGAAATGACGAGCGAGGCGGGGATCGGCGTCGTAGAGGTTCTCGACGCCAAGCCACCCCTCCATCTTGTGGACGCCCTCTTCGGTCGGGCTGACCGCGCGGTCCTTCAGGTCGATGAAGTAGTCGCCGCCCTCTTCGGCGCCCTCCGGCCGCTCCTTTAGGCGCGGCACGAGCCGGGCGAACGTGAAGTACAGGTCGGCTGACTCTTCCGCCTGCCCGGAGATGATCAGCGGCGTCCGTGCCTCGTCGATGAGGATGTTGTCGACCTCGTCGACGATCCCGAAGAAGCGGTCGCGCTGCACCCGCTGGGCGAGCTCGACGACCATGTTGTCGCGCAGGTAGTCGAATCCGAACTCATTGTTGGTGCCGTAGGTCACGTCCGCGGCGTACGCCTCGGCACGCTCGACCGGCCGCAGGTTGATCAGCCGCTCGTCGTTGGTCGGATAGCCGGGCTCGAAGACGTATGACTGGGCGCCGCCGTCGGACTGCTGCCCAAGGATCATCCCGACGCTGACGCCGAGGAAGTGATAGACCGGGCCCATCCACTGCGGGTCGCGCCGAGCGAGGTAGTCGTTGACGGTGACGACATGGACGCCCCGACCGGCCAATGCATTGAGGATTGCCGCGAGCGGCGCGACGAGCGTCTTGCCTTCACCGGTCCGCATCTCGGCGATCCGGCCCTGGTGGAGCACGGCTCCGCCGATGAGCTGGACGTCGAAGTGGCGCATCCCGAGCGTCCGCTTCATCGCCTCGCGGGTCATCGCGAAGACTTCGGGGAGCGCGTCGTCGAGCGCCTTCTGGATCCGCTCGTTCTCGCGCTTGCGGCGCGCCTTGGTCAGCTCGCGGCGGCGCTCGAGATCTTCGTGATGGAGCTCATCGTCGGACGGCTCCTCCGGTTCCGCGGCCGCACGGACCTCCTCGCGGATCTCGTCGAACTGGGCACGGATCTGCTCGTCGGACAGGCCTTCGAACTCGGCCTCGAGCGAATTGGCCTCGTCGACCCATGGCTGGATCCGTCGCAGCTCACGGTCATTCGAATCGACGAAACGGGAAAGGAAACGCATCGGACGGTTGAGTATAGGGCGACTTGCTGCACGTCCCCGGCGAGGGACTTGGCTTCAGCGGCGCGGAGACCCGCGCATCGATCGCCCTAGGACCAGAACTTCGTCCCGTAGCCGATGACGAGCAGCACGAACGTGGCGACTCCCAGACCGACCCAGAAGAGGATCGCCATGGGGGTCGACGTCGGGTTCATCTCACTGTTCTTGAGGTCAGGGAGACGACCCTTGCGCAGGCCCGAGCCCCAGCGTGGCGAGCGGAGCTGCGCCTGCCAATCGGGATCGGCCGGCGTCGCCTCGAGGCCGCCTTCGCCGTCGGGGCGGTGGAGCTGGAGTGTCATCGTTCGGATGGTACCGCTGCCGCGAGCGTGCTCGCGGCGCCGAGTGGTGAGGGCTCATCGTCCGAGCCCGATGCCCCGGCGGGACCGTCGTGGCTCTCGTCCCACAGGAGCATCTCCTGGGTGAACGAGACCTCGCTGGAGAACAGCGCGCCGACGGATTCCCCGCGGTGGATCCGCTTGATCGCCTCGCCGATGAGCGGCGCGACCGAGATCGTGGTGATCTTCGGGATGCGCTTGGCAGCGGGCAGCGGCACCGAATCGGTGATGACGACCTCGCGCAGCACGCTGTCGCGGATCCGTTCGATGGCCGGATCGCTCAGTACGCCATGCGTGGCGCACGCGTACATCTCGGTCACGCCCTCGCGCTCCAGTGCGCGGACGATCTCGATCAAGGTGCCCGCCGTGTCGATCTCGTCGTCGACGATGATCGCCCGCTTGCCGCGGACCTCGCCGATGACGTTCATCAGCTCGGCCCTGTCGAGGTTGCCGATGCGGCGCTTCTCGATCACAGCGAGGGGCGCGTCGAGGGCCTCCGCGAACGCCCGAGCCCGCTTGGCGAAACCGAGGTCGGTCACGACGACGGTGTCCTCGAGGTGTTTGTGCAGGAAGTAGTTCGAGAGCATGTGGACGGCGGTCAGTTCGTCGACGGGGATGTTGAAGAACCCCTGGATCTGGCCCTGATGGAGGTCCATCGAAAGGACCCGATCGGCGCCGGCGACCGTGATCATGTCGGCGATGAGGCGCGCCGTGATCGGCACGCGCGGCTGATCCTTCTTATCCGAGCGGCCGTATGCGTAGAACGGGATCACGGCGGTGATCCGGCCTGCAGAGGCACGTTTGAACGCGTCGATCATGATCAGCAATTCCATGATCGACTGGTTCACGGGATGCGAGGTCGGCTGGACGAGGAACACGTCCTTCTCGCGGACGTTGTCGAGGATCTTGACGAAGATGTTCTCGTTCGCGAACTGGAACACCTCGGCCTTGCCGCACTCCATCCCGAGGTAGCGCGCGATCTTGCGCGCCAGATCCGGGTTGGCGTTGCCGTGATAGATCTCGAACTGGTCCGCGTACAAGGGCGCCGTCTCCCGCTGGCCGTAGACCGTCACACCGCGCCGCCGCCCGGGCCGGCCTGACCGGGGCCGTCCGTCGCGGGGGCGCCATCGTCGCCCATGCCGTCGCGGTCCGCAAGTCCCGCTCGGAAGGCGGCGATCCCGACGACCTTGTCACCCTCGTTGAGGCGCATCGTGATCACGCCACGGGCCTGGGCGTGTTGGCGGTTGATCGTCTTGACGTCCGTCCGCACGACCTGGCCGCCGGCGCTGATGAGGAGCAGCTCCTCGTCCGTGTCGGTGACCTGCTGGACGGCCGCGACATTGCCGGTCTTGCGACCCTCGAGGCTGATGAGCCGCACGCCCTGGGGTCCGCGGCGCATCGTCCGGAACTCCGCGAGTGCGACACGCTTGCCATACCCGGTCTCCGTCAGGACGAGCAGGTCCGTCTCGGGCTGGACGACGCTCATACCGACGACGTAGTCGCCCTCGCGCGCGAGCCGGATGCCGATCACGCCCGCAGCGTCGCGGCCCATCGCCCGCACATCGCTCTCGTGGAAGCGAGCGATCTTGCCCTGCGAGGTCGCGATGATTATGTCGTCCGTCCCCGTCGAGACATCGACCCAGGCCAATTCGTCGCCGTCCGCGATCGTGATCGCCCGGATGCCCGACGAGCGAACGCGCTCGAACTGCTCCAGCGGGGTCTTCTTGACGATGCCCTTGCGGGTCGCGAGCACGAGGTACGACCCGGCCGTGAAGTCCTTGAGCATGATGGTGGCCATCGGGACCTCGCCCGACTCGACCTGGACTCCCGGGAGGTTGATGATCGGGATGCCCTTGGCCTGGCGGCTCGCATCCGGGATGTTGTGCACCTTGGCGCTGAACACCCGGCCACGGTTCGTGAAGAACAGCGCCCAGTCGTGCGTGTTCGCGACAAGCAGATGCTCGACCGCATCCTCCTCCCGCGTCACGTGGCCGATGATCCCCTTGCCGCCGCGATGCTGGCGGCGGTAGGTGTCGACCGGCTGACGCTTGATGTAGCCCCGGCCCGAGATCGTCACGACGACGTCCTCGTCGGCGATCAGATCCTCGTCGGTCATCTCGCGGCTCGCGTCGTCCGCGACGCGCGTCCGCCGCTCACCCGCGTATTTGCGCTTCAGCTCGCTGAGTTCGTCCTTGATGATCTGAAGGACGCGTGCCGGGTTGGCGAGGATGTCCTCGAGTTCTGCGATGAGCTGGATGACCTCGAGATATTCGTCCTCGATCTTCTTGCGTTCGAGCGCGGCGAGGCGGGCGAGTCGCATATCGAGGATCGCCTGTGCCTGGAGCTCGGACAGCTGGAACCGCGACATCAGGTTCTCGCGCGCCGTATCGACGTCGTTGGACTCGCGGATGGTCTGGATCACCGCGTCGAGGTTGTCGAGCGCGATCTTCAGACCTTCCAGGATGTGAGCGCGTGCGCGCGCCTTGCCGAGGTCGAACTCGGTCCGGCGTCGGACGATCTCCCTGCGGTGGTCGATGTAGTGCTCGAGGACGCTTCGTAGCGGGAGCGTCTGCGGCTGGCCATCGACCAGGGCGAGCATGTTCATGTTGAACGCGAGCTGCATCGGGGTGTGCTTGAACAGGTTGTTCAGCACCTTGTGCGGGTTCGCGTCGCGCTTGATCTCGATATAGATGCGCATCCCGTCGCGGTCCGACTCGTCCCGCAGGTCGGCGATGCCGTCGATCTTCTTGTCCTTGACGAGGTCCGCCATCTTCTCGAGCAGCGCGGCCTTGTTCACCTGGTAGGGCAGCTCGTTGACGATGATCGCCGTCCGGTCGCCACGGACCTCCTCGAATGCGACCTGCGCGCGCATGACCACGCGGCCTCGACCGTGCGCGTACATCTGGCGGATCGCGTCGACGGTCTCCCACTCGCCGGTGAGGATGTTGCGCTGCTTCTCGTAGCGGAAGATCGTGCCGCCTGTCGGAAAGTCCGGCCCGAGCACGTACTTGCACAGATCGTCCGAGGTGAGCTCAGGGTCGTCGATCAGGGCGATCGTGGCGTCCGCGACCTCGCCGAGGTGATGGGGCGGGATGTTCGTCGCCATCCCGACGGCGATCCCGGACGACCCGTTGACGAGCAGGTTGGGCAGCTTCGCCGGCAGCACTGACGGCTGCTTCTGCGTCGCGTCGTAGTTGTCGACGAAATCGACCGTGTCCTTGTCGATGTCGGCAAGCAACTCGGAGGCGATCGCCGTGAGCCGCGCCTCGGTGTAGCGCATCGCGGCTGCGCCGTCGCCGTCGACGCTGCCGAAGTTGCCCTGGCCGTCGACCAGTGGATAGCGCATCGAGAAGTCCTGGGCGAGGCGGACGAGCGCGTCGTACAGCGCCACGTCGCCGTGCGGGTGGTACTTGCCCATCACCTCGCCGACGATCGCCGCGCACTTGCGGTACGAGCTCGTGGACGAGAGGCCCATCTCGCCCATCGTGTAGAGGATGCGACGGTGGACCGGCTTGAGCCCGTCGCGCACATCCGGGAGTGCGCGCGCGACGATCACGCTCATCGCGTAGTCGAGGTACGAGTCGCGCATCTCGTCCTCGATACGGATCGCGCGGATGTCGCCCAGGTCTTCGGTCACGGTCGTCTACTCCTGATCAGAACAGCGGTGGTTCGGGGTGAGCAGCAGGGTCGGGCATCCCGCCGAAGCGGGCGGCCAGTTCCGACGCTGTCGACGTCGGCGGAGCGCCGGGTCGTCGGCGGATCCCGGCGAGTCGCGCCTTGAGGTCCTGGGCGTCGGCCGGATCGAGCTTGGTCAGTGCGTCGCGGATCACCCACGCCCGATGTCCATCATCGTTCGCGACCGCGCGATCCGTTTCGGCCCGAAGGTCTGCGGTCGTTCGCTCGCGGTCGATCTGGGCAAGGGAGCGATAGGCCCACGCGAGCGCCTTCTGGACGTCGGGCTCGGCGTCGCCGATCAACTGTCGGAGCAAGGGGAGCGCACGATCCATGACCTCGGGCCCGCGTCCGGTCCGGCGATTCCCGTGCGTCCTCGTCGCGATCGTCGATGCGACGAGGCGGCGCTCCCAGCGCGACGGTGAGAAGACGAGCTGTTCGAGCTCCGCCCAGCGATACGGCTCCGCGGCGATACCTGTGCCATACGGGTGTGCCAGGTCATCGACCGTGATCCAGTCGCCGGCCTCGCGGGCACCACGACGAAGGAGCTGCCATGTCCGCTCGGGATCGTCATCGAGCGTCCGCTCGAGGAGCGCGAATGCGAACCAGCGCGCCTCGAGGTACTCCTCGCGGAACAGACGGTCGGCGAGGAACAACAGCGAGGTCGGCCGGTCGCGGCGCGTGGCCTGACGGAAGGTCCGAGTGACCGCAGAGAGCAGCGGCCACCGGATGCCGAGCGTGGTACCAAGACCGGGCGCGACAGTCTGCTGGCCCTCGTGGTACTCGGGATCAGCGAGACATTCGAGCCCGCTTCGCAGTGCGACGGCGAACTCGTCCGGGTCATTGATCGACTCGGCGAGCGACACGCCGAGTGCCTCCGCGTCCGGCTTGTGTCCGGCGACGAACGCCACCGCGCGTGCCGTGACCGGGCTCGCCGCGGCGGGAGCCTCGACCGTCGGCGTCACCGACTCGCGTCCACCGGCTCGGGCGTGGCTTGATCGTCGACGGGGCGCCAACCGTAAAGCGCTCGCAATTCCTGCTTGCGCGTCTCGTCAGCGGCCATGTAGACGCCGCTCGCCGTGGCGAGGACCTCGCCGCTCGCCGCGTCGACCATCCGGGCTTCCGTGTCCACGATGCGGCGGCGTGAGCGGGTGATCCAGCCCTCTGCCCTTATCGCCTGCCCGACCCTGACGGGCTGCTTGAACTCGATCGAGAGTCGTGCCGTGACACCCCAGTTGTCCTCGCCGACGAGTGCCCAGGCCATCACCTCATCAAGGATGGTCGCGAGGATCCCGCCATGTGCGATGCCATCCCAACCCTGGAAGCGCTCCTCGTACGTCAGCTCGACCCACGACCGGCCACGCTCGACGTGAAGGTGGAGTCGAAGCCCGTGCGTGTTGAGGGTCCCGCAGGCGAAGCAGTGATGCGGAGAGATCTGGAACCTGGGGATGCCGGGGACATCGATCACCCTGGCCTCAGACGTCAAGGTTCTGGACCTTGCGGGCCTCGGTCTTGATGAAGTCCTTGCGCGGTCCGACCTTCTCGCCCATGAGCATCGTGAAGATCTCGTCGGCGAGCGCGGCGTTCTCCGAGTCGACGCGCAGGAGCGTCCTCGTCTCCGGGTTCATCGTGGTCTCCCACAGCTGGTCGGCATTCATCTCGCCGAGACCCTTGAACCGCTGGACGGTGATGTTCTTGACGTTGAGCTCCTTCACGAACCGGTCTCGCTCTTGCTCGGACTGGGCGTATTTCGTGACCTTGCCCGTTGACACCCGATACAGCGGCGGCTGGGCGATGTAGAGGTAGCCAGCCTCGATCACCTCGGGCATGTGCCGGTAGAAGAACGTGAGCAGGAGCGTCCGGATATGGGCGCCATCCACGTCGGCGTCGCTCATGAGGATGATCCGGTGGTAGCGGATCTTGGTGACGTCGAACCCTTCGCCGATGCCCGCTCCGAGCGCGATGATCAGCGGCCTGATCTTTTCGCTCGAAAGCACCTTGTCGAGACGCGCCTTCTCGACGTTCAGCATCTTGCCGAACATCGGAAGGATCGCCTGGAATCGACGATCGCGGCCGGCCTTCGCCGATCCGCCGGCCGAGTCGCCCTCGACGATGAACAGCTCGCTCCGGGCCGGGTCCCGTTCCTGGCAGTCCGCAAGCTTGCCCGGCAACGAGAGTCCTTCGAGCGCGCCCTTGCGCAGCACGAGGTCGCGCGCCTTGCGCGCAGCCTCGCGGGCGCGCGCGGCCGTGAGGCACTTCTCGATGACTCGCCGGCCATCCGCTGGGTTCTCGTCGAGGTACTGGCCGATCGCTTCACCGACCGCCGTCTGGACCTGACCTTTCACCTCGGCGTTGCCGAGCTTCGCCTTGGTCTGACCCTCGAACTGCGGATCGGTCAGCTTGACGCTGATCACGGCCGTCAGCCCCTCCCGGACGTCGTCGCCGGAGAGATTGCCATCGCTGTCCTTCAGCGTCCCTGAGCGACGGGCCCAGTCATTGAGCGAGCTTGTCAACGCCGCTCGGAACCCGGTCACGTGGGTGCCGCCGTCGACCGTGTTGATGTTGTTCGCGAACGCGAGCACGTTCTCCGTGTACGAATCGTTGTATTGGAGCGCGACCTCTACGGCGGTCGAGCCCTCCTTCCGCTCGACGTAGATCGGGCGGTCGTGGAGCGCCTCCTTGTTCCGGTTGAGATGCCGGACGAACGACTCGAGGCCACCTTCGAAGTAGAACGAGCGCTCGCGATCGACGCGCTCATCCATCAGCGTGATCCACACGCCCTTGGTGAGGTATGCCGACTCACGTAGCCGTTCGCTGATGACTTCGAACGAGTAATCCGTGGTCGAGAACATCGTGGGATCGGCGCGGAAGATCGTCGTGGTACCGCGCCGGTCGCCCTGCGGCCCGATCTTCTTCACCGCGGCCTTCGGCTTGCCGCGCTCGTACTCCTGCATCCACACGGAGCCGTCGCGTGCGGACTCGACGCGCAGCCATTCGGACAGCGCATTGACCACGCTGACGCCGACGCCATGGAGGCCGCCGGACACCTTGTAGCCACCACCACCGAACTTGCCGCCGGCGTGGAGGACCGTGTGGACGACCTCGAGCGCATCCTTGCCTGTGGAATGCTTCCCGACGGGGACGCCGCGGCCATCGTCCTGGACGACGACCGTCCCGTCCGTCTTGATCGTCACGCGAATGGTCGTCGCGTGACCGGCCATCGCCTCGTCGATCGAGTTGTCGACGACCTCCCATACGAGGTGATGGAGGCCCCGCTCATCGGTCGAGCCGATGTACATGCCCGGCCGCCGACGCACGGCCTCGAGCCCTTCGAGGACCTGGATGCTGGCGGCGGTGTAGTCCGTCCCCGCCGCGCGCGCCTTTCGGCTGCGCCCGTTCGTACTCACGGGCGGATCCTTCGCCGCTTCCTCGGTCACGCTGCCCCTCCGGTCAAACGGTCGTACAGTCGACCGAGCTCTTCATCGCTGTAGTACTCGATCACGATCCGACCACCGCGGCGTGACCGGGCAAGGCTCACCTTGGTGCCGAGGGACCGCCGGAGCTCCTCCTCGATCCGCTCGAGGTCGGGATCTGCGGCGCGGGTCTCCTCGGGTCGCTCGCCGTTGCTGGATGGCTTCGGCTCCCGCAGCCGACGCACGAGCTCTTCGGTCTGACGGACCGACAGCTCCTGCTCGATGACCGCGCCGAGTACGTGGTCCTGGTGCTCGGGCGATAGGCCGCCGAGCGCGCGGCCGTGGCCCTCGCTGATGCTGCCGTCTGCGATCGCCGCCTGCACGACGGGCGCGAGATCGAGCAGTCGAAGCGTATTGGCGACCGTGGAACGGGCACGGCCGACGCGTTCGGCGATCGCTTCGTGCGTCATCCCGAAGTCGTCGATCAGTCGGCGGAAGCCGTGTGCAGACTCGATCGGATCGAGGTCCTCGCGCTGGAGGTTCTCGATCAGCGCCAGTTCGAGGCGCTCTCGGTCATCCAGATGCCGGATGACCGCCGGGATCCGATCGAGGCCAGCGGCCAAGGCGGCCCGGACGCGCCGTTCGCCGGCGATGAGCTGGTAGCCGTCGAGGGTCTCGGTGACGAGGACCGGCTGAAGGACCCCGTGTTCCCGGATGCTCGCGGTCAGCGTCGTCATCTCGGCATCACTGAACCGGCGGCGCGGCTGATCGGGGTTCGGACGGATGCTCGCGATCGGCAGGTCGGCGGAGCTTGCGCGCGTCTCGCTTCGCTGCGGGATGAGAGCGGCGAGCCCCCGGCCGAGGCCCTGGGCGCGTTCGGGGCGAACGGTCACGACAGCACGACCTCCGGTTCAGGGTGGACGGCGAATGCTGGGAACCCTGGCTGCTGGATCCGGTCCAGCCGGTCTCGGAACTCCTCCGCGAGGGCCGCGTAGGCGCGTCCTCCCTTGGAATCCGGCGCGTACGATGCGATCGATAGGCCGTGGCTCGGCGCTTCCGACAGACGAACGCTACGCGGGATGATCGTTCGATAGACGGATCCGCCCAGGTGCCGACGCGCCTCCGCCTCGACCTGCGACGAGAGGTTCGTCCGCTTGTCCGCCATCGTCAGGATCACACCGTCGATCGCGAGGCGCGGGTTCAGGTGATCACGAACGAGGTCGATGGTAGCCAGCAATTGGGTGAGACCCTCCAGGGCGTAGTACTCCGATTGGAGCGGGATGAGGACCGCATCGGCAGCGGTCAGTGCATTGACGGTGAGAAGCCCGAGTGACGGCGGGCAGTCGATGAAGATGACGTCGTATCGATCCGCGAACCCGGCCAGCGCATCCCGCAGCCGTCGCTCCCGGCCCGTGGAGCCGGCGAGCTCGACCTCCGCGCCGGCGAGGGCGATCGCAGACGGGACGAGGTCGACGCCCACGGAGGTGCCCTGGACGACGAGTTCGGCCAGATCGACACCGTCGAGAAGGCCGTCGTACGTCGAGCGTTCGACCGCCGCACGGTCGATCCCCAACCCGCTCGTCGCGTTTCCCTGGGGGTCGAGATCGATCAGGAGGACGCGGTCGCCGGAGATGGCGAGAAGGCTCGCCAGATTCACGACCGTCGTGGTCTTGCCGACGCCGCCCTTCTGGTTCGCGCAGGCGATCGTCCGCCCCACTCAGCGATCCGCTCGGACTGGATTCACGGATACAAATTCTACCATCGACGGCCGGTCAACCTCGGGAACCCACTAGCTCGGGCATAGGACGAACGATGACCCCGAGCGCTCATCCCTCGCTTACCAGCGACTTCACGCTTCGCGGACTGTTTCACGTGAAACAGAGCCGTCTCGCGGGGTGATATGCGGGATCTGGCCATGCGCGGCGCGCTCCGTTGCCCGTTCTGGAGGACCGTGGGATACTCCGCCGAGACGTCGCCGCCGTACTGGTCGCGATCAACGAGCCGGGCAGGTGGGCGCGGGACCTCTTCTGGCCGCTCCGCCGAGGAGACGACCCGTCCGATGACCCTGCTACTCGCTGCGGTCGGCGCTGTGGTGACGGCCCTCATCGAACTTACCGTCGTCCCATACCTCAGGATCGGCTCGGCCCATCCCCACCCGGTGCTCGTCCTGGCGGTCATCGTCACGATCGCCATCGGTGTGGAAGCCGGCTTGGTCTGGGCATTCGTCGGAGGCCTCGCGCTTGACGTCCTCGCACAACGACCCCTCGGCTCGACTGCCTTCGCGCTGCTGCTCTGCGTCGGCGCGACGGCACTCCTGTCGCGTGGTCTCGCGCACCTTCGACCGATCGTCCCGATCGTGGCCGTCTTTCTGGCCAGCCTCGCCTATTCGATGATCCTATACGTGCTCTTCGGCGCTCTGGACGTCCAGCCCGCGACCACGGATCCCCTGGGCGCCGTCTTTCCGAGCGCCGTCTATGACGGCATCCTCGGCGTGATCATCGGACCGCTCACGATCGCAGTGCACGACCGCCGGCTCGAGCAGGAGCGAGTCGACTGGTGAACACGTACCTCGATGGGAAGCCGCTCCCGACGCGCCGCTTCTCGCGATACCTCGTGTTCGGACTGATCGTCGTCATAGCCGTCGGAACGCTGACCGCGCGGCTGTTCTACCTCCAGATCACGAACGGCACAGAGTACGCAGCGATCTCGGACCGCCAACGGACGGTCGACGAGCCGATCCCGGCCCCACGCGGCTACATCTATGACCGGAACGGGCGCCTTCTGGTCAAGAACGTCCCGACCTTCGCGGTCAAGATCCGGCCCGCGGACCTGCCTGACGACCGGCGTGACGAGGTCGTCGCGCGTCTCGCCGCGCTCCTGCGGATGGACCCAGCTGAGATCAACGCGACGATCGACGGCAACCCGGGATCGGCGTTCGATCTCGTGCGCGTCGCCCAGGATGTGGACAAGCGGACGGCGCAGCTCATCTCCGAGGCTGGCTTCGACCTTCCCGGCGTCGATGTGGCGGTCGAAGCGCGGCGGCAATACACCGACGGCCCGCTGATGTCGCAACTCCTCGGCTACACCGGCCCAGTTTCGGCGGAGCAGCTCCCCGACCTGCGCGACAAGGGCTACCAGCCAGACGACCTGCTCGGTAAAGCCGGTCTCGAGGCCGAATACGAGACCGAACTGCGAGGGACGTACGGCGTCCAGACGGTCGCGCGCGACAAGACGGGTCGGCGGACGCAGGTCCTCCAGACCGTGAAGGATGCCGTGCCCGGGGCGTCACTCCGCTTGACGATCGACACCAAGACGCAGCGTGAGGCGCAGAAGGCGCTCATGTGGGCCATGGACAAGGTCGGCATGACGCGAGGCGTCGTCATCGCGATGAACCCGCAGACCGGCGAGATCCTCGCGATGGTCAGCCTGCCCACATATGACAACAACCAGTTCGCGCGCGGGATCAGCCAGACGGCGTACAAGAAGCTGCTCCAGAACAAGGACAAGCCACTTCTCAATCACGCGATCCAGGCGCACTACGCGCCGGGCTCGACGTACAAGCTGGTGACCGGGACAGGTGGCCTAGCGGACCGCGACATCACCGAGTCGACGAAAGTCTTGACGAGGCCGTACCTGACGCTCGGCCAAACTAAGTTCTACGAGTGGAACCATCGCGGCTGGGGTCCCTGTGACATCTACTGTGGCTTCGGCCACTCGAGCGACACGTTCTTCTACCAGGTTGCCGGGATGCTCGGCAGCGATCGACTTGCCTACTGGGCGCGGCAGTACGGCTTCGGGGAGAAGACGGGTGTCGACCTTCCAGGCGAGGTCGGCGGCATCGTTCCGAACAATGCCTGGAAGGAGCAGACCCTGGGTGCCGAGATGTTCCCTGGGGAGACGTACCAGGCGGGAATCGGCCAGGGCTACGACGCCGTCACACCTCTGCAGCTCATCAATGCCTATTCCGCGCTTGCGAATGGCGGCACCCTCTATCAGCCGCAGATCGTCCGTGAGGTCGTGGGGCCCGATGGAAAGGTCGTCCGTCAATTCTCGCGAAAGGTCCTGCACAAGCTCAAGGTGAAGCCCGCCGTGCTCCGCGTGATGCGCGAGGCGGCGCGCTCGACAGTCACGCTTCGGCACACCTACAACCTGGTCGATATGCCGATCAAGATCGCCGGCAAGTCCGGGACCGCAGAATTCGGAACGCCCGACGCGCAGGGTCGCCTCCCCTATTCGTCGTTCTTCGTCGGATTCACGCCCAAGGATCCACGGAACGGTTCATTCGAGAACCACGACTCGCGCCTGATCGTCATGGCATTCGCTCACGACTCGCGGACGAAGGGCAACGCGGCGACCGAGATCGTCAAGTACTTCTTCCAGCTCCACTACGGGATCGAGAAGGACTACCGTCTGCCCGAGAACCTCCAGCGGACGAACTTCTACTCGAACGACTGATGGGCGTCATCCGAGCCGAGCCAGCGCGTGTCACCGATTGGGCTGCGAAGTCCGTCGGCGCCGCGTGGCGCGCCTTCGATCTCCAGCTCGTCGTCTACGCGGGCCTGCTCGTGGCCGTCGGTCTGGTCATGGCGTACACGAACAGCGTCGAGAATGGCTCGACGCCGCTCGAGGCGGGGACCACGTTCACGCGCGGGCTGATGTGGGCCGGGATCGCGGCGATCACGTTCGTACTGGCTACGGCCTTCGATTACCGGTGGCTCAGGACGCTCTCCTGGCCGGTCTACGCGCTGCAGCTCGGTCTGCTGTTGCTGACGCTGGCGATCGGCGACGGCATAGGGAATTCCGCGCGCTGGATCACGGTCGGGCCACTCACGTTCCAGTTCAGCGAGCTCGCCAAGATCCTGATGATCATCGTGCTCGCCAACTGGCTCGGCGGCCGTGGCCGTCGTCTCGACTCCATCACGACGATCCTCGGTGCAGGCCTTCTCGTCGCACCGCCGCTGGCATTGGTCATGCTCCAGCCCGACCTCGGGACATCGTTGGTGTTCGGCGCGATCCTCGTCGGGATGCTGTGGATGTCGGGTACGAGTCTCAAGTGGCTCGGTGCGATGGCCGCCGCCGTGATCGCGATGGTCCCCATCGCGTGGACCTACCTCCTCCGCGACTACCAGAAGGAGCGCCTCACCTCGTTCCTTAACCCTAGGCCGGATATCACGGACTCCGGGTACCAGCTGTATCAGTCACAGATCGCGGTCGGCTCCGGCGGCTGGTTCGGTCGAGGCCTCACGAACGGCACCCAGGCCCAAGGTGACTTCCTGCCCGTCCAGTCGACCGACTTCGTGTTCTCGGTGCTCGCCGAGGAGCTCGGGTTCATCGGTGCGATGGTGCTGTTCCTGCTGTTCATCCTGCTGCTATGGCGTGTGCTCATGGCCGGTTGGCGCTCGCGCGACCCCTTCGGCACGCTGTTCTCCGCCGGGATCGCGTCGTTGGTGCTGTTCCAGCTCTTCGTGAACGTCGGGATGGTGATGGGGATCATGCCGATCACGGGCATCCCGTTGCCATTCGTCACCCACGGCGGGGCTTCGCTCGTGAGCATCGCGATCGGGCTCGGGATCCTTCAAAGCATCAATATCCGGCAGACACGGGCTGAGTGGTAGCAGCCGCCATCTAGGCCTCAGCCGATACGCTCGGCTGAGGGGCCGCGAGGAACGGGTACGCAGAGAACCGCCGACGGGTCACCGACGGCGGAACAGGCCTCGCCGATCCGATGATTCCGCATCAGCACTCCGGCGACGCCCGGACCTCCGAAGGATCGCATCGATCTCGTCGCGGTACGGGCGGCCGATCGGCATGCGGTCCAGCCACTCGATGTACTCGAGGTCGCGTCGAGAGATCTCGCCGAGTGACCAGTTCGCGTAGCGTCCGAACGTGAGCACGCTCCCCGATGGGTCGCCGGGCGGGGGACCTGCTGCGCCGTCGCCATCGGGTCGATGCATCGACGCGTCGTAGCCACCACCTATCGACGAACGCCCGCTCGTCCAAGCGCGCGACACGGTCTCCGGTGGTCGCGGCTCGGAGGACGCGGGGTCAGAAGCGCGGGCCGTCGGACCTGGCGGGGTATCGGATGCGCGTCGGCTCAGGGCTTCGCGGAGTGCGCGTTCACGGTCGAACGCGGCGCGCCGGACGGGATCGCCGATCACCTCCCACGCAGCGTTGAGCCCGGCCATCTTCGCGACTGCGCCCGGATCGGTCCCGCCGGCCGAATCCGGGTGGTATTTGCGAGCCAGCCGTCGGTAGGCCGCCGCGATGACCTCGTCCTCCGCCTCCGGATCGACCTGGAGGGTCTTGTACGGGTCGGCGAGCGGGTCGGTCACGAGGTGCTCGGGACGCCAGGGTCCACGTCGAGGCCCAACCCGTCGATGGACGCCGCGAGCGCTTCGGGTTCACCGGGACTGAGGCGCCGGAACAGGTAGCGACCGACATCGCGCATCGCCGCGGTCACGGGCAGCGCGAGGATCGCTCCGAGCAACCCCGCCAGCGACCCGCCGATGACGATCGCTGCGATGACAAGCGCCGGGTGGAGCTCGATGGCATCACCTTGGATCTTCGGGACCAGGACGTTGTTCTCCACCTGCTGCACGATGAGGTACAGCGCGAATGCCGCGATGACCGCCTCGATGCCGGCGGTGGCCGCGAGGAGGACGGCCGGGATCGCCGAGATGATCGGCCCGATGATCGGGACCAACTCCAGGATCCCTGCCGTCACCGACAGCAGGATCGCGTACCGCCCGAACACCGGATCGATGGTGGCGCTCAGGATCAGTAACCCGATGAACGTGAAGACGCCCACCGTCACGCCGAGGATCAGCTGCGCGCGTACCCACTGGCCGAAGACCCGCCGGACGATGCGCAGGATCGCCCAGACGTCGAATCGCCAAGCCGCTGGCAGGCTCCGGTCGAACTGGCGCGTCAGCGCGACCCGATCCTTCAGGACATAGAAGACCCAGACCGGGAGGATCACGTACGCGAACAGGCCGCCGACGATGCTCGTCACCCCGGTCAGCACCGGGATCAGGTCGGTGGGATCGAAGGCCGCACCACCTCCCGGTCCGCCCTGGGTGATCGACGTGATCATCGACTCGATCCACGGCCGGATCGAGTCGGGGATGGCGAGTCGGTCGTAGATCTCCGACAAGCGGTCCGCCTGGTCCTGGAGCTGCTGGACGAGCGCAGGCAGGTCCCGCAGCAGCCGCGCGACCTCGTCGATGAGCGGCGTCAGCGTGAGGTTGAGGAACTCGAGGAAGAGCACTACCGCGATGGCGTACACGACGATGATCGCGACGCTGCGGCGCATCCCACGGCGGGCCAGCCATCGGACGGGCGGGTCCAGCAGATAGACGAGAAGCAGGCCGAGGACGAAGGGTCGGACCGCGTCCCGTGCCATCCACAGCAGGACGCCGATGACGACCGCCGCCCCGATGAGAACGGCGACACGCGGCGACGTCGGGACGAGTCGAGGGTGATGGGGGTAGGTGGCGGCGTCGACGAACGGGGGAGGGGGGAGCGCGGCGACCCACTCAGGCGGCGGGGCGGTGGCCGCCCGCTCGGGATCGTCCATCGTTCGGGCAGACTAGCAGACGTGTCGGAGCTTCCGGATGCGGCCGCCGAGCCCCGCCAGCGCTGGCGCCTGGTCGTCGCCCGCGAGCCGGCCGCTTCGCACGTGACGCAGCGCGAAGTGGCAGCGGCCTGGACGGAGGCGCTCGAGGAGGCCGGCCTGCCGCTCGTCGACGCCGGGGCTGGCCGGGGCCGCTCGCGGATCAGCTTCGGGGCGCCACTCCCCGAAGGGGTGGCCGCGGAGCGGGAACTCATCGACATCGTCATCACCGAGCAGTGGCCTGCCTGGCGGGTTCGCGAGGCACTCGACCAGCGCCTCCCCGATGGCTGGCGGCTGATCGACGTCTTCGACGTCTGGCTCGGCGGACCCCCGCTTGCGGGTCGGGTCGTCGCCGCCGACTACCGCATCGAGCTCGCCGGCAGCCCCGACGTCAGCGCGCTCACGTCAGCCGCGGCAGAGCTCATCTCGTCGCGGTCGATCCCGCGCGACCGGATCAAAGGCGGAGCCGTGGTCACCTACGACCTGCGCCCGCTCGTGACGTCGATCGTGGTCGAGCCCGGGTCGCAGGTCGTCGTCCGGGCACGTACCCGCTTTGACCCCGAGCTTGGGACCGGACGGCCCGAGGAGGTCGCCGCCGCGCTCGCCGATCGCGTAGGTTTTCGACTCGAGGTCGCGACGATCGTCCGCGAGCGTCTGGTGCTCGCCGAGGACATCGACGCCTAGCCGGGTCCGAGGGGCCTCAGCCGATCCGGCTTGTCGTCGGGCCGTTCGATTGACCGTCAGGCCCGTTCAGCCGTACACTCCACCGTCCGCGTCCGGGCTCACGCTCGACGTCACCCCATGTCCGACAGCCCGATCGCCCCGCGCGTCGCCCGCCGTCGTCAAGAAGTCCTGAGGATCCATGTACGCAGTCATCGAGACCGGCGGAAAGCAGTACCGCGTCGAGGTCGGCACCGAACTCGAAGTCGAGCTGCTCGACGCTGAGCCCGGCAAGACGATCACCGTCGGGCGCGTCCTCCTCGTCGCCGACGGTGATGATGCGTCGATCGGCCAGCCGATCGTCGACGGTGCCGCGGTCAGTGCCGAAGTCGTTCGTCAGGGCCGTGGCGAGAAGGTCATCGCGTTCAAATACCGACCGAAGGCGCGGCGACGGGTCAAGAAAGGCCATCGACAGGAGTTGACGATCCTTCGGATCTCCGACATCACGCTCAACGGCAAGAGCGCCGCCAAGTCAGCGCACAAGACCGAGACGGAATCCAAGAGCGAACGCGCCCGACTCGAGGAGGCCGCCGCCGCGCAGGCAGCCAAGGACGCGGAGCTCGCCGCGAAGCTCGCGGAGCAGTCGAAGGCTCCCGCGAAGAAGACCGAGGCCAGGAAATCAGCGCAGGCGACGGCGAAGTCGGACGCGAAGCCGGCTGCAAAGGCCGATGCCAAGGCCGAGGCGAAGGCCGAGGCCAACGGCGAGGCCAAGCCCGCCACTGCGGCCGCGAAGCCCGCCGCGAAGAAGACGACGACACGGGCGAAGTCGTCGGACGCTGAAGCGTCGACGGAGAAGCCCGCTCCCAAGAAGACCGCGGCCAAACCGCGAGCGACGAAGAAGGACGAATAAGCCATGGCTCACAAGAAGGCCGGCGGCAGCGTCAAGAACGGCCGCGATAGCGTCGGCCAGCGACTCGGCGTCAAGGCGAGCGACGGCCAGACGGTCACCGCGGGGTCGATCATCGTGCGCCAGCGCGGGATGACGTTCTCGGCGGGGCCGGGCACCGGACTCGGCAAGGACTACACCGTGTTCGCAACCGTCGACGGCACCGTCAAGTTCGAGCACAGCACCAAGAGCAAGAAGCGCATCCGGGTCGAGGCGGCGGAGACCGCTTCGACGACCGCCTAGCCACTCGGCAGGCGAACCGGACTAGCCGGCGATCACCGGCGGGGCGATGGCCCTGTACGGAAGACGTCGGAGGAGAGAACACCCGTGAAGCCGGATATCCACCCCAAGTATTACGAAGCAAAGGTCCATTGCGGCTCGTGCGGCCGCGAGTGGACGGTGGGGTCGACGCGACCCGAGTTGCGCGTCGACGTGTGCAGCAACTGTCACCCGTTCTTCACGGGAACGCAGAACATCATCGACACCGCCGGCCAGGTCGAGCGGTTCCAGAAGCGCCTGGAACGTCAGGTCCGCAGCTAGCGCGGGAGCCATCGCAGCCCAGATCCACGGCCGGCCGAAGGGCCGGCCGTTCGGATTCCCAGGGACGGTACCGTCGTTCGGAAGCCACGGCCATCCATCGCCGGTAGACTTCCCTCGATGTCAGCGAATCCGGCGCCGCTGGCGGCGGACGGCACTCCCCGCAGCGGCACTCCCTCCTTCGCCTACGGAGGGCAGGCCCTCATGGAGGGTGTCCTCATGCGCGGTCGCGATGCGATCGCGGTCGCCCTGCGCCATCCGGACGGGCGGATCGTCACGACCACGGAACGGCTGGACTCCCGTGTGCACACCACACCGGTCGGGAAATGGCCGTTCGTCCGCGGCCTCGTCGTCCTGTACGAGACCCTCGTCATCGGGACGCGCTGGCTGGTCCGGAGCGCGAACGTCCAGGCCGAAGAGGACGACGTCGAGCTGGGCAAGGGCACGATCGCGATCACGCTGCTCATCACCTTCGGGGTCGCGATCGCCGTCTTCAGCCTGCTCCCGCTGTTCATCTCGAGCGTCGCAACGTCGAAGGCGACGCAGGGCTGGCTCCAGCCCGCCATCGAAGGCCTGATCCAGGTCGCCCTCTTCCTGGCGTACCTGACCTTCGTATCGCGAACGCCGGACATCTACCGCGTCTTCCAGTACCACGGCGCGGAGCACATGACGATCCACGCCCTCGAGAACGGCGACCCGCTGACGGTCGACGCAGTGCGCAAGTACCCGACGGCGCATCACCGCTGCGGGACGGAATTCCTCGTGATCCTGGTGCTGCTGTCGATCTTCGTCTTCTCGCTGATCGGGCGGCAGCCGCCACTCGTCATGATCCTCAGCCGGCTGGTCGGCATCCCGATCCTTGCCGCGGTCGGCTACGAAGTACTGAAGATCGGGGCGAAGTTCCGTCGGTATCGGCTCATGCGAGCGATCATGTTCCCGGGGATCCTCGTCCAGAAGATCACGACGAAGCGACCGACCGACGACATGATCGAGGTCGCGATCTCCTCGATGGAGGAGGCCCTCACAGCAGACGGGAACCCGATCCCGACAGGCTCGACCGTCTTCGATCGCGACCCCCTCAGGATCCCTTCCGGCGACACGCCCGCGCCCGCGACCGAACCGGTCGCCGCCGCGACGACCGACGAGCCGCCCGCGGTGCCATGACCGATCTCGACGCGAAGCTCGCCGAGATCGCCGCGCAGTACGACGACCTCCAGGCAGACCTGGCCCGCCCCGAGGTGACCGCCGACCCGAACGAGATCCGCCGACTCGGTCGCGAGCTCGCCCGACTCGAGCCGACCGTCGCCGCGTTCAGGACACTGACGGCGACGCGAGACGAGCTCTCCGGAGCCCGCGAGTTGCGCGACTCGAGCGACGGCGATGACGACCTTCGCCAGATGGCGCGTGACGAGGTCGCCCGCCTCGAGGAGGACGAGACCCGTCTTTTGGAGGATCTGCGCGTCCTGTTGCTCCCGCGCGATCCGAACGACGAGCGCGACGTGATCCTCGAGATCCGCGGTGGTGCCGGTGGCGAGGAGGCGGCGCTGTTCGCGGCCGAGCTGCTACGCATGTACCTCCGCTATGCGGCCCGCCACCGATTCGCCACCGAGGTGCTGAGCCTGAACGAGACCGGCATCGACGGGATCAAGGAGGCCATCGTCCAGGTCCGCGGCGATGGTGCGTACAGCCGGCTCAAGTTCGAGGGCGGCGTCCATCGCGTTCAGCGCATCCCGGCGACGGAGTCGAGCGGCCGGATCCACACCTCGACCGCCACGGTGGTCGTGATGCCGGAGGCCGACGAGGTCGAAGTCGACATCGACGAGGACAAGGACCTCCGTATCGAGGTGAAGCGCTCATCGGGGCCGGGTGGTCAGTCGGTCAACACGACGGACTCCGCCGTCCGCATCACCCACCTTCCCAGCGGTCTCGTCGTCGAGATCCAGGATGAGAAGAGCCAGCACAAGAACAAGGCGAAGGCCCTGTCCGTGCTTCGCTCACGGCTGCTCGACCTCGAGATCCAGAAGCAACGCGCGGCCGAATCGGCGACGCGTCGCTCGATGGTCGGGTCGGGCGACCGCAGCGACAAGGTCCGCACGTACAACTTCCCGCAGGATCGGGTGACGGACCATCGGATCAGCAAGACCGTCCACAACCTTCCGGGCGTGATGGCCGGCGACCTCGACGAGATGATCGACGCACTGATAATGGCCGACCAGGCCGATCGCCTCGCGAACCTCATGGGTGCAGATGACGCAGCTTGAGACGGCGCGCGTGCGCTACCTTCCGGCCCGCTCCGTGCCGATCGTCAAGGCGACCGACCTCGGGTCGGTCCAGGTCCTGAAGCACGGCAATCGGTTCCTGCTGACCGACTCGTTCGGCGACATCCATCCCGACTCGCGCGGCCTCGGACTCTATGACGGCGATACGCGCGTGCTGGCGTGCTCCGTGCTGCGGATCGGCGGGATACGGCCGGTGCTCCTCCAGGCGTCCGTCGGGGCCAACTACCGCGGCGGCATCCAGATGACGAACCCGTCCGCTGATCGGAACCCCGAGGCGAAGGTCCATCCGCTCGACGAGCTCGTCGGACGGACACTCGGGATCAGTCGTGATCGGCTGCTCGGCGCCGAAGGAGTCGCCGAACGTGTCCGGATCGTGAATCACGCCGCGGGCGATGCCGAGGTGCCGATCGACCTCGAGCTCGGCTGCGACGGTGCGGACATCTTCGAAGTCCGGGGCTATCGCCGACCTGGACGAGGCAAGCTGCTCCCGATCGCGGTGACCGACGATCGTCTGACGTTCCGGTACGTCGGCCTCGACGGCGTCGAGCAGTTCACCCACGTGGCGTTCTCGGAGCCAGCCGAGTCGATCGAACCCGTCGAGCAACCACTCCCCGACGGCTCGGATTCCGGTGCTGCCGTCAGACTCCGCTGGACGCTTCGACTCGACCCCGGCTCGACGAAGAGCCTGAGCTGGACGATCTGGTGCACGGACCGACCGGCTCCGTCGGAGCCGGCCGACGAGCCGACCGGGTCATCGGATCACGAGGCGATGTTCCCGCCCGTCCCGCGCGTGTCGGCGGACGAAGGCGCCGCCGCCTACCACGCCTGGGAGCGCGGAACGACGTCCGTCGCGAGCGACCACGAGCTGTTCAATCTCGTCATCAAGCGGTCAGTGTCGGACCTTCGGCTGCTGATCAACGAGGGGCCCGGAGCGGATGAGCGCTATGTCTCGGCCGGCGTGCCCTGGTTCGCGACGCTGTTCGGACGTGACTCGATCATCTCGGCCTTCCAGGCTCTCGCATTCCGCCCGCAGATCGCGGTCGAGATCCTGCACGTCCTCGCCGACCACCAGGCGACCGAGGACGACCCGGCGCGCGACGCTGAACCCGGCAAGATCCTCCACGAACTGCGGACCGGCGAGATGGCACGCTCCGGTGAGCTGCCACACACGCCGTACTACGGCTCGGTCGACTCGACGCCCCTCTGGCTGATCCTGCTCGGCGCGACCTTCGATTGGACCGGCGACCGAGCGATGGTCGATCGGCTCTGGCCGAACGCTCTCGCAGCGCTCGGATGGATCGACCGGTATGGCGACCGCGACGGCGACGGGTTCGTCGAATACGAGCGGCGGACCGATCGTGGCCTGCTCAACCAAGGCTGGAAGGATTCCCACGACGCGATCCGCGACCGTGAAGGCCGCCACAGCGAGCCGCCGATCGCCCTCGCCGAAGTGCAGGGCTACGTCTACGACGCGAAGCGACGTGTGTCCAAGCTCGCCGCGATGCGCGGCGAGACCGAGATGTCGATACGCCTCGACGCTGAGGCTGACCAGCTGGCGACCCGGTTCGAGCAGGCGTTCTGGATGGAGGATCGCCGGTTCTACGCCATGGCCCTCGACCGCGACAAGCGTCAAGCCGACGCGATCGCCAGCAACGCTGGTCAGTGTCTTTGGTCGGGGATCGTGACGCCGGATCGGGCAAGCGACGTGGTCGACCGGTTGCTACGGCCCGAGATGTTCTCCGGTTGGGGCGTGCGGACGTTCGCCTCGGATCAGCCGGGCTACAACCCGATCGGCTATCACACCGGCACCGTATGGCCACACGACGCATCGCTGATCGCGGCGGGCTTCAAGCGCTACGGTTTCCACGACGCGACCAACCGGCTCGTCAGCCAGATGATGGAAGCCGCCCAGGGATTTGCGGATTACCGACTGCCTGAGCTGTTCTGCGGCTTCGACAGGACGGATGCGACCACGCCGGTCCCGTATCCCGTGGCCTGCTCGCCACAGGCGTGGGCGGCGGGTTCGTCGTTCCTATTCCTCGAGACGATGCTCGGGCTTCGAGCGCACGCCGACCGGCACGAGCTCGAGCTGCTGCACCCGCACCTGCCCGACTGGCTCGGCAAGGTGACCCTCACCGATCTGCGTGTCGGCGATGCGTCCGTCGATCTGCTCTTCCACCGCTGGCGGGGCACCACGAGCGCCGAGGTGCTGCGCAAGGTCGGCGACGTCGCCGTCACCATCCGACTCTGATCGACGCCGCGTGACCGCCACCCGAGCGCTCGTCGAGGCCGGCATCGACCGCCTTCGAGCGGCCGGATCCGACACACCGCGACTCGACGCCGAGCTACTGCTCGCGTACGCGATCGGCGTGGATCGGACCGCCGTGATCGCCCACGGCGACGCGCCCGTCGGCGCGGATGCCGCGGCGTCATACGAGTCGCTGATCGCGAGGCGCGAGATCGGCGAACCAGTCGCGTATCTGCGTGGGATCAAGGAGTTCCATGGGATCGCGCTCACTGTCGACGCTCGTGGGCTGATCCCGCGGCCCGAGACCGAGCTGCTGGTCGACACGGCCATCGGCGCCGTCATGGCGGCACTGACCTCCGGGATCGACCGTGTCGGTCCCCTGCGCGTGGCTGACGTGGGAACCGGCAGCGGTGCGATCGCGGTCGCGGTGGCCGTCGCGCTCCGCGGACGCCGCGTCCCGCCCGAGGACCTCGACTTCGTGGCGCTGGACGTCTCGGAGGATGCGCTCGACCTGGCTCGAGAGAACGCGGTCGCACACGGGGTGGGTGACCGACTCCGGTTCGTCGCGAGCGACCTGCTGCCGCCCGACACGCGGTCGTCGTCGTTCGACATCGTTCTCGCGAACCTTCCATATGTCCGGACGGCGGAGCTCGACGCCAATGCCGGGAAACCGGTCAGCACCACGTTCGAGCCGCGCCTGGCGCTCGACGGCGCTTTCCAGCACATTGGGATCCTAAGCTTAGAATTCCACGTGGACAAGTTGTCG
>JADMIO011251690.1_pt1 | contig 24092 bp, 24 predicted proteins | sample 8958161 | NCBI WGS metagenome assembly JADMIO01 (sample SAMN16585339, study PRJNA669376) | soil metagenome | isolation source: Crop rotation soil | place: USA: Cullars Rotation, Alabama | collected 2011
GCGCTCCGGAGGAGCGCAATGTTTATAGCTCTGAGTCTCCTCTCTCCGCGCGCTCCGGAGGAGCGCAATTTGTTCATGGTGGGAATTGCACTCCTACGGAGCGCGATTATCATCAGGGCGGGTCTATAAACATCTCGCTCCTCCGGAGCGAAAAGCATGTGAGTCAATGACTTCGACAACACACAAGCAGCGCGCCCCCCGCTAACTCACATGATTTTCATCCGCTAAGAAAATTCAACCTCGCATGAGTTGTTTTGGAAGATGAAACTGTTGTGAGTTAGCGGGGGCGCGCTCAGTGTCTGATCAGGAAAGTTGTCGAATGTCGACCGCTTGCCCCCTTCCTAACCTGCAAATTTTCTTTGACGAGGTGAATGCCATTGCTGGGCCGATCATCGCGAGTGTTACTTATTACATGTTGCCACTGCTTGCTTGTAGAAGGTCTGGAGACGGTCGGGCACTGGTGTCTTTTGAAGATTGACAATCACGTCCTGAGTCACGCAGTTGGTGACCTTATTACCCAGATTGTCTGTTGACGCTCGATTCATTACCCAGTTACTCACACGAACCGGGTCAACACATTCAACGCAGTTCAATTTCGCCACGAGCGTTGCCAGTGGCTCCGCAGCTTCGCTGAGGTGCGCCATCCGATAGTTGTACACAGAGCGGCCAAAGTTGTCGCAATTGAAAATTGCAGACATTGAAGAATTCTTTTGGCAGAACGCCACGGCTGACGGCACTTCTTTCATCGCCTCATCACTTGTTTGGCGAGATGGGTTGGGTGGCGCTGGACGTTGGACCGGCTCGGGATCGTCGTCTGGTTTCGGAGTGGGTTTGGGCACAGGCTTGTAAGTACCGGTCGGATCAAATCTCCATCCTGTCTCAACGGCTTTGTGTGAATTGGTACGTGCGCCGCCGACCCGTGCCTTCAGGATCGCTTCCGCCTCTTTCTTCGTATTCATGATCGTGCAAGTAGCTTCGACCTCGGGGCGAAACCCATAAGTCTTAAAGAGAAACTCATTGAACGCATCGTTCCATTTCGGATTCAGCCGCGAGCCTGCACTGTCGAACACGTCGCTGAAGTACATCGTGCTTTCATGACCTACGGCGCAGAATGTGTGACTGGGAGTTGGACCTGCAAGTCCGACGCTAGCGCCCCCATCGCCGGTCGGCACTTCTGACAAAGGACCGGGATTCCAATTCACTTCCACGACTTGCTTTCGAGCTTGTTGCGCCTGGGCCATCGATTGACTCCGGTTCGCTTCCGCCGCGCTCAGGGATGCGTAAAACCCACAGCTGGCGCCGCCGCTGCTCTTGAAGTCATACTGCTCTACTAAATAGTTTCGGAAGGCCAAGCCCAGAGGCGCGACGCTGATTTTCGTTTGCGCCTGCAGGTTTGCGTCGAAGATCTTGCTGAAATAGACGACCGGTTGCTCCTGGGATGACGCGCAGTAAATTCTAAAGACTCCCGGGTTTGGGCCACTCGTGGTAACTGCGTTTTTAGTGGAGGCCGGAATGGTTGCCGCAAACGCTACCAAAGCGGCACAGAACAACCAGAAGCTCCAGGTGACAATACTACGATGGAAAATGTTTCGAGGGATCATCGTTACCTCCGGACTGTCTCTGCGTAGGGATGCCATGATAGGCGAAATCACAACATACATCACAGTAAGAACGTATGAACTTGATCTCATCGCCACGTCCTTAGATGGGTTGGACGTAGTCTGATATGTGTTTTGGCGACTCGTCAAGAGCAGCGTGTCGACGGTCGTGGCTGAAAGAATTTGATTTGTGCATTAGCGTCTTGGGGGAGTTGGGCATTCGCGACTGAACGCCGTCGAGAGAATGGCCGGCGGAGTTGTGGTTTCAGCGATTGCTTCGGCAGTTGGAGAAAGGATTGTGGCAGTTACTCATTCACAGAAAATTTGCAGGTCAGGAAGGGGGGCAGCAATGGCATTCACTCCTGCAAAGAAAATTTGCAGTCAGGAAGGTGGCAGCAAATGGCATTCACCGCTCCAAAGACATTTTGCAGTCAGGAAGGGGGCAGCAATGGCATTCACTCCTGCAAAGAAAATTTGCAGCTCAGGAAGGGGCCAGCAAATGGCATTCACTACAAAGAAAATTTGCAGCTCAGGAAGGGGCCAGCAAATGGCATTCACTTCTTCAAGGAAAATTTGCAGCTCAGGAAGGGGGCAGCAAATGGCATTCACCCCTTCAAGGAAAATTTGCAGGTCAGGAAGGGGGCAAGCGGCCGATATTCAAACTTTTCGACACTATACAAACAGCGCGCCCCCGCTGACTCACATGATTTTCATCCTCTAAGAAAATTCAGCCGCGCCTCAGTTGTTTTGGAAGATGAAACTATTGTGAGTCAGCGGGGGCGCGCTCAGTGCCAGATCAGGAAAGTGCCGAATGTCGACCGCTTGCCCCCTTCCTGACCTGCAAATTTTCCTTGGAGAAGTGGATGCCATTGCTGGCACCTTCCTGACCTGCAAATTTTCCTTGAAGAAGTGAATGCCATTGCTGGCCCCTTCCTGAGCTGCAAATTTTCCTTGAAGAAGTGAATGCCATTGCTTGCCCCCTTCCTGACCTGCAAATTTTCTTTGCAGGAGTGAATGCCATTGCTGGCCCCTTGCTGAGCTGCAAATGTTCTTTGGAGAAGTGGATGCCATTTGCTGGCCCCTTCCTGGAGCTGCAAATGTTCTTTGGAGAAGTGGATGCCATTGCTGGCTCCTTCCTGAGCTGCAAATTTTCCTTGAAGAAGTGGATGCCGTTGCTGGCCCCTTCCTGAGCTGCAAATGTTCTTTGGAGAAGTGGATGCCATTGCTGGCTCCTTCCTGGAGCTGCAAATGTTCTTTGGAGAAGTGAATGCCATTGCTGGCCCCTTCCTGAGCTGCAAATTTTCTTTGCAGGAGTGAATGCCATTGCTGGCCCCTTCCTGGAGCTGCAAATGTTCTTTGGAGAAGTGGATGCCATTGCTGGCACCTTCCTGAGCTGCAAATTTTCTTTGTAGTGAATGGCATTTGCTGGCACCTTCCTGAGCTGCAAATTTTCTTTGTAGTGAATGCCATTTGCTGGCCCATTCCTGGAGCTGCAAATTTTCCTTGGAGAAGTGGATGCCATTGCTGGCCCCTTCCTGGAGCTGCAAATTTTCCTTGAAGAAGTGGATGCCATTGCTGGCCCCTTCCTGGAGCTGCAAATGTTCTTTGGAGAAGTGAATGCCATTTGCTGGCCCCTTCCTGGAGCTGCAAATTTTCTTTGAAGAAGTGAATGCCATTTGCTGGCCCCTTCCTGAGCTGCAAATTTTCTTTGAAGTCGTGAAGGCCATCTGCGTCTATCTGCGGCCAATTAACTCTTTTTGGAACATGCGCAGCTGGTCAGGGATTCGTCTTGCTTACACTGGAAGTAATCGAAGTGTTTGGGCGGTCGGTCCACCACCATAATGGGGACAGGGGTTTTGTAGAGGGCCAGATTTCATTCAACGTGTCGCCGTCGTAGAGTGAGCCGTTTTTCATGACGTACTTGATACTCGTTGTGTTGCGAATGTCGTCGAGGGGGTTTTTGTCGAGGATCACGAGGTCGGCTAGTTTGCCTTTTTCAAGACTCCCGAGATCAGCGCCGTAGCCGAGACCCTGGGCGCCAGTCAACGTCGCTGAGCGGAGGACTTCCATCGGCGTCATTCGAGTGCCCATGGACCACATCTCCCAGTGAAAGGCCAGACCCTGAAGTTGCCCGTGACTACCGACGCAAACGTTGCCACCCGCCCGCACGATCTTCGCTAACGACTCAGCGACACGTGGGAAGTTGTACTCATCCTTCGCGAACCACTGTCGCCGCTTCGTCTTTGCATCAATCAGGTTGTGCGGCATGAAGCGCTGCACCTTTGGATCGTTGTGCACTTCTGTGTTGGTGTAGAAGTAGTTTTCCGCGTACAGACCAGCGCCAGTGATCACGAGCGTCGGCGTGTAGAACACCTTCGAGCGCGCGATCAACTCAACCATGTCGCGGTACATCGGCAGAGTGGGCATGACATGCTCATTGCCGCTCAGACCATCGATCGTATGAATCAGGCCGACTTTCGTGTCGCCCTGTCCTTCAGCAGTCGGCATCAAACCGAGTCTTTGACACGCGATCGCAAGTAGTTCCTTCTGACGGCGATTGCCAACCAGGTAAGACTTGACGAACTTGATGTGGTAGAGATTCTTGTATCTCGCCAACACACGTTCGGCCTGCTCAACAGTCTTTAGATTGTAGGACCAGAAGATTCCTCCGCCGCTTGCAAATACTCTTGGTCCAACGATGTCGCCCGCTTCCACCAGATCGCCGTACACAAACGTATCATTGGTATCGATCTGCGGATCGCGTCCTGTCGTAACTCCGAACGCGAGCGTCATCAGCAGATTCCAGTTCTTCAGATCGAGCACTTCTCGCTGGATATCAAGCCAGTGATCGTGCATGTCGATAAACCCAGGAACGATTGTCTTGCCTTTGACGTCGATAATTTTCGCGTCAGAAGGCACCGCGACAGATCCGCGCGCGCCGATACTCGCAATCCTGTTTCCGGTAATCACAATGTCCGAGTCCGGAATCACTTCATCGCCGCGCATCGTGATCGCTCGAGCACCACGCAGCACAATTGTACCGTTGGGTTTCTTGCGCTCTCTTTCAACAATAACTTCGGTGACTTGAATACTGCCGGGACCTGATTGGTTCACAACAGCATCGAGAGGTTGCTGGAAGAATGTGCGGCCTGCCGACCAGGTAATAGTCTTGCCGGCGTTGGTCCACTCGAGATAGTCGACACCAGTTTCGGCAAATACCTTTGCGGATGTCGTTTCCGCAGTCACATCGATGCTCGCGGGAGTTTCTGATATCGGAACGAGATAAGCCTGCGAATGGATCATGTGAAAAACAAAAATTGCCCAGCGACCGTCAGGACTCACGCGCATTTCAGTAGGTGGTCCAACTTCGCGGTCTCCGGCGCCCCTGCCGGTTACCCTGACATGTTTCTTTCGATCACTGCCGTCGAACTTCACCGACATCAGGTCCTGGCCCAGCACGTAATAGATCCGATCCGACTGTGAGGTGAATTGCGGTTGCAGAAGACCATCAGCCGGCATTACCACCTTCGTATCACCGCCATCCGAAGGCAGCCACACCAGCTCCTGATCGGACGCGCCTTCGATCACTGACACATTGCGTTGGTCTTTGAGTTGAACTTTGGTCGGAACTTTCAGGACCACCAGCTTTGACCCGTCCGGAGTCCAGGCCAGATCTTTATAGAATGCCGACTCGCGTGTCAGACGTTGCGGCCCGCCCGATCCATCGGCACGGATCTTCCAAACGTCACCACCTTGATCCGTCCAGGTAATAAACCCAATCCATTGACCATCGGGCGACCACACAGGCTGATTCTCGCCGCCGGGCGTATTAGTAAGTTGTTTGGGCTTGCCACTCGGCAGATCCATCACATAGATGTGAGCGAACGCAGAGAACGCGAGCCGTTTACCATCCGGAAAGGGACGAGGATCCTGGATTATCCGGGCACGCACTGGTCCATCATCGAGCCGCTCTGGATAATCAAGCAGCGGGCCAATCTCCGCCGCGACATGTACTTTGAACGGCACGATCGTCGAACGACCAGTTGCTACGTCGATGCGATTTATCTTCCCGCCGTAGGAAGCGAGGATCGCTGAGCCATCAGGAGTGAACGCGTAGCGAGGGATGATATCGCTCGAGGGATGAAAGAATGTCTCTTGATCGTCATGCTGAATTGGATACTTGAGCCAATGATCTTCATCCGTCTTCAGATCCCATATGCGCAATCCGGTTTCCGTGTCGAACCTTGTTCCGTAAACAAGCTTTGTTCCATCCGGAGAAAGCACTGGACTAAAAGCGCTTCCTCGTTCCTGTGTTATGACTTCCTCTTTGCCACTTTGACGATCCATACGAGCTACCTGCCAAAGAGGCAACGATGAATTAACTGCGCCGAGTCTGCCCGATCGGCTCGAGTAGTAGAGATACTTCCCGTCTTTCGATGCGAACACTCCGAGCGCACTGTTGTTACCCTGACCGGCGGATTTCTTTCCTGTTACGATTTTCTTTCCGGTGCCTGGTCCATCCACGTCGTAAACCCACAATTCGAACGGCAACTTTCCAGTTCCGCGCGATGCGAACACTTGCTTACCATCCGAAGAAAACGACGGTGAGCAGTAGATCATCTGGGCTTCCGAGCTGATGCGACGCGGACTGGTTCCATCAACATTCGCCACCCAAACATTTTCGGAGCCTTCGCGATCGCTCAAGAACGTCAGCATCCGGCCGTCAGGCGAAAATCGAGGTTGGCTCTCGTAGGCGAGACCACCAAACAGAAGTTTTGCGGTTCCACCATTGATTGGCAGGGTGTAGATGTCACCGAGCATTTCGAACACGATCGTTTGCCCGTCGGGTGAGACATCCAATGACAGCCAACTTCCTTCATCGGTATCGAACTCGATCTTTCTTCCCGGCTTGAGTGGCAACTCTTCGGCAGCAGTGCCGACACCTGCGATTGGTCCCTGCATTTGACCCGACAATAACCCGGGCGTCAGAAGCATCAGGACGAGACTCAGGGATGCAATTACCTGTTTCATTAGAAAAGCACCTTTAAGCTCAGTTGGACTGAACGTGGTCCACCGATCTGGTAGAGCGGGTTTAATCCTCCTGAAAGATTTCCCGACCCAAGGCTTCGTCCAAACATGCTGGTCGACAAACCGAAGAAGGTGTTTGGCACTCCATCCGTTCCAAGGCTCCCATCGGGATCGGCGAAATTGGGATGATTGAAGATATTGAAGAGCTCACCTTTGACCTGCACTCGAAATCGCTCGTTGAGTTTGACCTGGCGTCTCAAGGCGAAGTCCAACTGGCTAATAGTGAATCCACGCAATGCGTTTCGCCCGAGTGAGCCTTGTCGTCCTGAGTTAGCCGGCGGAATAAAGAACGCGGCCCGATTGAACCGGATGCCACCTGCCACATTCGGGTCGTTGATATAGAGTGGCACGCCAGGGACCAGATCAGGACGCGAGATAGACGGCACTCCAAGTCCAAGCACGTCTGTCGAGGTGAACACATTTACCGGAGTCGCAGTCCGCAGTGCGAAGACTGAGTCAATGGACCAGTTGCGAATCAGCTGCTCGACAAATGGAGCCTTTGAGAACGTGGGGATGCTGTACGAGAACGCGGAATTGAAACTGTGACGCACATCGAAATCCGAGGATGAACGATCGGTTCTCGGATCGATTCTGGCGCCCGGAGCATACGCGGCTGAATCGCTTGACGATGTATCAATCGAATGTGACCACGTGTAAGAAGCAAGCACTTGAATGCTGGTACTCAAGCGACGATTGAATTGAGCTTGTAGCGCATGGTAGTCCGAGTCGGCGCCGTTTCTGGTGACGTTCACTTGCAGGAATGTTGGGTTCGGATTGATCAACGTCTCTGACCGCAGGAGTCTGCGACCAGCCGCGCCCACGTACGCAACAGTCAGGACCTGACTCCGGCCGAGCGACTGATCAACCGTAGCGTTCCACTGGTATGTCAACGGAAGTTTCAGGTCCGGATCAGAAACAATCAAATTCGTAGCGGGAGGAGTAGTGCTGAGCGGCAAAGGTGTCGCGTTAGCCAAACTGTATGGAAAGGGTGTGTTGGCAGGTAAATTTTTGCGACCAGTTGTTGGCCATGAATTTGAAAACGCGCTCAAGATCGATCCATAAGGAAGATCGTAAAAGAGACCAAAGCCGCCTCTGAGCACAGTCTCTCTGCCTGGCGTTCGTCGCACTTGATAGGAAATTCCTATTCGCGGAGCAATGTTTGTGTAAGGCGTATTCCATAGCGGAGTACCCGCCGGAGCAAGCGTCATGGTTGCCGGATTATCAAGGCCGAGGACACCCTGCGGATACTCTCCGCTCTTCTCTTTCGGATAGAGCGCCAGATCCCAACGAGCACCGTAAGTCAGCGTGAACCTTGACGACAGTCTCCAGGCGTCCTGCGCAAAGAATGAAAAGTTGTCGGTCGAAATATCTTTCGGACCCTTGCTGGTAACAATTACGCCTCGAGCCACCAATCCATTCAGCGCGCCGGTTGCTCCGTTAAAGACTGCCTGCCCGTTGATTCGAAGCGGACGATACTCAAGCAACGAACGACGCCAGTCGACACCAACTTTCACCTGGTGATTGCCATGCACAACCAGGACACTGTCAGTGAAGTTGTACTGTGACCGCACGTTGTTTGCGAAGCCGCCTTTTTGATAAGTCGCTGATGTCACGCTGAAGGTAAAATTTCGCTGTCCTGTAAAAGTAACGGGATAGTAGGCAGCGTCAGGGATTGGAATTGCCCCACCAAAGTTGTCGAGGTCATTGATCTGTTGTCCCCGCACGCTGCTCCAGTTTCCGCGGAAGTCGTTAACGATCGTTGGAGTGATTGAATAGATCGATCCGAACGTAAGTGTCCTTGTATTGATGTAGGTTGGACTAATCTGGCTCAGGACTCCGCCGTTCAGACCTCGCGTAACCGTATGCGAAGGAGCAACGTTGTAACGAGCAAACGCAGTCAGGTTGCTGCTGAAAGCATGATCGATGCGGATGCTGGTGGCATCAAGTGTCGTTGGATTCGAGTAACTCGCAGTCAGGATCGCCATTCCCAACGTGGTGTTTGGTCCATTCGGTAAAGGGTAAGCGTTTAGAAATGGTTGGATCGATGGAATTGCAGCCTGTCGAGAAGCGAGTGAAGGGACCTGACTGATCGACGTCAATGGTTGTCGCAGACGCAACCCTTCATACGAGAAGAAGAAGAACGTTTTGTCCTTCCCACTCCACAACTTCGGCCCGCCCTCACCAAAGTGTGGGAGATAAATCGGGCCGCCGATGACTGCGCCAAAATCGTTTTGACGTAACGCCGGACGCTCGAGCTTATTCGCATTTGCAAACCAATCGTTTGCGTCGAACACATCGTTGCGAACGTAATCAAAAGCAGCGCCGTGAAAACTGTTGGTCCCAGATCGAGTGACAATCGATACCTGACCACCAGGCATTCTTCCGTATTCAGGAGCATAAGTGCTCGTAAGCACTTTGAACTCTTCCAGCGCGTCAACTGAAACTAGATTACTCGTACCTCCCGCTACCGAGAGAGCCGGAAGCGAGCCTGCACCCGCCTGGCCAACAACCGCTTCGGCGCTGACGCCAACGTTAGCGCTCACGCCATCAACTTGAAAGTAATTTGAGTCAGAGCGTTGGCCGTTGACACTGAACTGCCCACTGTTGGCGCCATTAGCTTTTGTCAGCACAACGCCGGGCGTCAGGGTAAGTAAAGATTGGAAACTTCGACCGTTCAGCGGCAGGTTCTCTACGAATTGGCGATCGACCAATGTCCCCGCGGAAGGCGACTCGTTGACGAGTGACGGAGTGTCCAGCACCTTCACCTGTTCAGAAATGGTCCCCGCGCTGAGCGAGATTTTGAGCGACTTTTGATCACCTACGTTCAAAACCACATTAAGGATCTCAGCCGGCGCAAATCCATCTCGCTCGACAGAAACTGTGTAACTGCTGGGTGGCAGCAACGGAACGACAAAAGTGCCGTTGTCATTGGTAACAGTCTTACGCTGAAATCCAACTCCGGCGTTTGTAACTGTCACACTGGCCCCGGGAACGACGTCGCCATTTTGATCATGCACAACGCCGTTCAGAGTTGCGCTTACGGCCTGGGCCCTGACTGGAGTCGCCAGCAGGAACTGAACGAGACAAATCACCACGATGGAAAAGAGTTGGGGGTAAAGTGACGATGGTCCATGAAGACGGGCAGTCATATCTCTCTCCTTCAAACTATTCTTCAAGATGTCGAAGCGCTGGGCCGCCTCTTCAACAATTAGGCTAGACTGAATTGGTTGGTCTTAAGACTACAGGCTACTTCCCACGATTTGTGCCGCGAGCCGGGTGGCATGATCCATTGAATTCCAAAATTCCCGGCTCTTGATTGTTTGCTGTGACGACCGGTCAGTCGATGTAGTAAACGAGTAGCGAATGATACGGTCGTTTGCCGTCGCAAGGTTTACCAGTTGCTCAGCATTTGCAACTGTGCTCGACACATCACCCTGCGATGGGGCTTCAGCGCTGGATGGCGATTGGCCGGCAAAAAAGACTGGCTGCAGATCAGCACGCATCAGATCAGCCTCAGTCTTAAAAGCTCGAGCATGCGCTTGCAGGAGCGACAGCCACTTGACCTTTGCATCAACGCTCAACTCTTTGAACTCCGCCGCGGAAAACTGGCGCAGCAGCCGCTTGAGCGCGTAGATGTGAGTCATCGACTTACGCGACCGGGTGACCATGCGCATCGCGAACTGTTGCGACAATTCTCCGGCTCGATCTCCCTCGCGCTCGAAATATTTCCGCAGATCGTTTTCGACAGGCATCGTTGCAGGCTCTGACGAAATTGCCAGCTCTAATGCGGACGATGTGGCGTCGGGAGAAACCGGCGCCGGCTGTTTGAGAGCTTCACCGACAGTCTCGAGATCTATTGACACTGCATGAGTGTTTATCAGCGGTCGTATCGTTGACAGTATTTCCGTCTTTCGTTCTTCAGTCTCGACCACGCCCGAGACGCGCAATAGGCCGTCGTGAGTTCTAGTGACTGTGATCTGTTCTCCGAGATCTGCGCGTGCCTCGTGCAAGAGTCTCAACAATTCGACTTCGAGATCCGGAGTCGCCACTCGTCTGAGCGTCGTTCCAGGTGCAGTCGCAGCCGGCGATACGGGATTGGCATTGTTCACACGGCTCGGTTCGCCGCCGAGCAATTCCTTTTCAGGTTCGAATGTTGACGACGGGACAGTACTCGGCGAGTGGCGCTCAAAACTCGATTCCGTAAAGTGATACTCAACCAGCTGTAAAGACTTCGCACTTGCTGTTTGTTCGTTGACGACAACTGTCATCTCGGTTACGTGCAAGTCCGCTTTGGCCAGCACAACTGAAGCCTTGACCACTGGAAGATCGGCAGCTGATCCGGCCGCGTAGGAGATCAGATATGTCGAGGCGAGCTCCTCAACCGTCAACAAGTTGTCGTTATTGCCGCCGACGATTCGTTTGAAGGTTTCTGCGGTTGGCTCTTCCTGCCAAAAAGTAAACCAGGAGATTGCTTGTTGATTTTTCGCAACCAGTTTGAGCTCTGGCGCCTTGCCATGTTGATAGAAGGTCTGAACACCATCACTTCTTTGCCACAGACCGGCAACGAGTCGATCCTGCTGGTCGAACAATCTCCGCGCGGTCAGTCCCTTTTCGGCGCTTCGCCAGATCTCGATCTTGTGAACTGATGTTTGATCTTGTTTCGCTGCGGCGTTCAGTTCCCTGCGATCGACTTTGATCGAACGGTGGAGAACTGTGTCGGTGCGGTTTAGAAATGCTTGTTCGGCTGAGGCAGAGCGCTGCAGCAAGTCTTCCGCGAGTGGGACTTTCACCAACTCGGTTGGTTTGTATGACTTGAATAGTAAGACGCCGGCAATGATAGCCAACACAACCAGAGCGGTTGCGACTTTAAGTATCGCAAATCTGCCGAAGATCGATGCTCTTAGCATCTCGCGTAAATCGTAGGGGCGTCTCTCCGTGGGCGCCCCTTCCTCGATTAACGAACTCACGGGGTACACAATGGGTGCCCGCGGAGAGACGCCCCTACGATTTACGGCATCAATGTTCTCTGTATGCGCCGTCGTATCGGCTGCTTCGGTGCTGTGGGCCTGATAAGTTAATTCGGGCTCACCGAGATAGTTTGGATCTTCGTAGCAAACGCTTAGCAGTGGGCGTGAATGACTCTTGTCAAAACTAACGCGAAGTATGCGTCCACCGCTCAAAGCAACTTCACCTGATTGTTCTGCGGCTTCTGCAACCTGCAGCATCAACAATCGAATTCCCTGTTCACTACTAATTTCGATCAGCTTGATATCATCAGTGTGTTCCAGGCTGAACGTCTGTTCCGAAGTCGCGGAAGCTATCTTTTGCCAGAACTGTCGATCGCCATTGACCGACACACAGAGCTCACGTGGTTCGTGCTCAAAAACACTCCGCGCGCGACGGCGACATTTCTGCCGGATGTCTTCCAGGTTCGCGCTTCCACTACCTGGGTCGTCGGGACCATCTGATCCGCCCCCTCCTTTCTTCTCCTTGTTAGGACTCAACATGTCCGTCGGATTTCGGTCCGCGAGCAGCGGCAGATTCAGCATCGCGTTTACCGAATCGAGACACTGATGACAACTGACGAGATGATCGAGCACTTCGACGTCTACCGGCTCACGCCTGGCAACTCGGTAGATCGCCTCCAGCTCAGAGATCGAAAGACATGGACCAGTCCTGGATCTGAAGATCGACCTTCGCAGACCGCCAAGGATTTCAGCATAGGAAAGACCGGCTTCCAGCGCATCATCGCGATCGTCAGGTGGGCCGAAGAACGAAAGTGAACGCGGGTCCTCTGTGTATCGATGCGCCTCGTTTCGACCAACCTGCAGTAACTCACTGACAACGGGCCTTGAGCTCTGAATGATCTGCGAAATTTCGCTCGGGTAGTAGCCATGAAAGAAACGGAGAATCAGGACGCTTCCAGCCTTCGACGTCTTCTTTCGCCGGCAGGCGTAGCGGCAGATCAACGCCAGTTCGTTCTTGGTCTGCATCACCTGACTCAGGTCACGTGAACGTAACCCGATCTCGACGGAGTCGAAATCTATGAGAGCGAGCGGCTCACTGCGACTATGAGTGGCGCGTCGCAAATCCATAAGGTGGAGATTGCGCATCAATCCGTAAAGGTAGCCCTCCAGAAATTTGATGGAATCGAGGTCAGGACGAGTGAAAGTGAACTGGACAAACGCCTCCTGAACGAGGTCCTCCGCGGCAACTCGATCGCCTTGAGTCATGCGCAGCGCCTTCTCGAGCAGACGATCATATTGCTGAACAAAGACTTCCTCGTGATAGGAAGGAACGTTCCTATTAATGGGCTTCGCCAGTTTGAGCATCACTTAATACTACGTTGCATTTCAGGAGCCTGAATTAGGGTTATCTCTACAAAATTGTACGACTGAAAATTTTTCTCTCGAGGCTATTGCTTTCGCCCTATCATAGCGTGATCAATTGGCGCAGACGACTGTTGTCGCACTCAGACTCGAGAGAGATTCACAGAATGGCTGATTCAGATAAGAATTTGGTTACAGCAGAAAATCGGTTGACTTACGAACGGGATGGAGTTGTGTTGATTCGCAAAGCGTTTTCGAGTAGTTGGCTCTCGTTCCTTGCGGAAGCAATTGAAGAAGCAATGACATCGCCCGGCCCAAACGCCGAGGAGCTAAGCAAAAGTGGCGGCAGATTTTTTGGCGACCTGGAAATGGCGCTGCGTCTACCAAAATTCCGGAGGTTCGCGATCGAATCGCCTGCCGCGGAAATCGCTGGTCGAACCATGAATGCGACGCGCGTTAATTTTTTTTATGATCAGTTACTGGTGAAGGAACCTGGAACGTCTGAACGAACTCCATGGCATCAGGATCAACCCTACTGGGCCATCAGTGGTCATCAGGTTTGTTCGGTGTGGTTACCGCTCGATCCCGTTCCGGAAGATGTGAGTGTTGAGTACGTCTGTGGCAGTCATAAGTGGGAGGAATTTAGTCCGTATCATTTCTCGGACGGAACGCCCTACAAAGACACTGGCCTGGCACTGCTACCTGACATTGAAGCGAGCCGGGAAAAGTACGACATAAAGAAGTTTGCGCTGGAGCCGGGTGACTGTCTGGTTTTCAATGCGATGATTGTTCATGGAGCTCCGGGCAACACTGGTAATCACCGGCGTCGTGCACTTGCCACTCGTTGGGCAGGCGACGATGCACGCTATTATCGACGTCCGGGCGAAGTGGCAATTCCGACCGTCGATCCCGGCTTAGCTGATGGAGCGCTACTCGATTGCGAACGGTTCCCGCTCGTCTGGACCGCAACACCACACATACTTTGAAGTCCTCATTGTTCTAAAGTCGAACCGCCCTCACTTATGCCGGGTTTCGGCGCCTGAAAATATTAAGCGCAAGAACGATGACTGCTGCCAGTAGCAACAGGTGGATCAGGTTGGTGGTGACAAAGCCGCCATAAAAACCCACCAGCCACAGCAGTAACAACACTACCAGAATTGTCCACAACATGAATCGTACTCCTATATTATTCCAACAGTCTCTACGTCTAGAATTTCAGCATATTACTTTCGGACCTAGAGTGGACTAGGCGACGAGGCGCGTCTGTGCGCTAAGTCACATATGGTGTTATTCTGTCCTTACTCTAGCCAACACCCTTTAATGCCGCCGCTGCATGAAAGCACTATGGCAGATTACCTAAAAACGATTGCTCGATCTGAGAACCGGTTGCTCGCCGCACTCACGCCCGATGAGTTTGAGCGTCTCTTGCCAGGTTTTCAGGAAGTCTCTTTCTCGCTTGGCGAAGTCGTCTACGAATTCGGTGGACATCTCGACTGCGTCTTCTTCCCCACTACGGCAATCGTCTCGCTGCTCTACACGATGGAAAACGGTTCGAGTGCTGAAATGGGTTTGACGGGCAATGATGGCGTTGTGGGAATTGCCCTCTTCATGGGCGGTGGCACCATGCCCAACCGGGCTGTTGTCCAGAGCGCCGGCCGGGCCCTGAGGATGAAGGCCAGGGTGTTGAAAGACGAATTCGCCCGTGGCGGACAATTTCAACAATTGCTGCTGAAGTACACGCAAGCGTTGATTACGCAGATATCACAGACAGCGGTTTGCAATCGGCTTCACTCGGTGGAGCAACAACTTTGCCGTTGGTTGCTTTTAAGCCGCGACCGCATAAATTCAGATGAGTTGATCATGACCCAGGAACTGATTGCCGACATGCTGGGCGTTCGTCGTGAAGGCGTTACAGTTGCAGCCGGTCACCTGCAGGACGAGGGAGCAATTAGTTACGTCCGGGGTCGCATCACAATTTTGGATCGACAAAAATTGGAAGCGACTGTCTGCGAATGCTATCGCGTCGTGAAGAACGAGTTCGATCGCTTGCTGGGATAAACTTTCATTTCACCTCTCGCCTGGTAATATCCTGATTCAATAGACTCCATAAAATTAATGTAGTTCATTAGTCTGCTTCTTCACCGCGGGCTGGCATAAGCGCGTTTACGCACGGACAGACGAGACCCCTCAATGATAATTTCACGCAACCGGATTAGAACTTTGATCAAACAGAGGAAGAAATGAAAAATCGCAAGTTACTGAAAATACCTATGGTTTCTATCTTTATCCTGTTCGCGCTATCAATTATCGGCGCGAACGCACAGACGCAGCGGCGACCCTACAGTGCGTCCGCACGGCTCACTAAGACAGTTCGCCAATTGGAACGAAGCTCCGCTAAGTTCCGCACTACACTCAACGGGACTCTTAATCAGAAGCCGGGCGAAAGCACGGGAAAGGAAAACCTGATCAATTCGTTAGACCGCGATTTTGAGAGCGCCAGCAATCAGTTTGTGGATCGTTTCAATCGTCGTCGAGCGACTGCGGCAGATGTTCAAAACGTCCTGCTGAACGCAGCGCCTCTCAACGATTCACTGAACCGTAATCCGGTAGGCTCGCTGGTGGCGAATGCCTGGGTCGGGGTTCGAACCGATCTGACCGCACTTGCGAATGCATATGGCCTGACAAAGCAATGGAACCGGCAAACGCTTCCGCCCATGAGTTTAATGCAGTCATATCCCCTATCTGATAAAGAACTCGACCATCTAATTCAGTTGATTGAGAAAGGTGGCGATGCCCTTCGCTCTAGTCTCACAACTGCTTTTGACCAGAGTCGCTACGATGCGACGAGAAGCGAAGGCAGCCTGAATGATTCGATGCGACGCTTCAAAAGTGCAACTAGTGGATTGCGCAACCATTTCGATAGCAGGCAGTTGGTTGCGGACGATGTTGAAAGGTTAATCAGCCAGGCGACACCGTTGGAACAATTCATGCGCAAAAACCAGGTTACAGACCGCGCCCAGTACGATTGGTCGACCCTGCGATCGGAGCTAACCACTCTGGCGAACGCGTATGGCGTCGAAACATTTTGGGGAAGCTCTCCGCCTTCGCAAACTCGCCCGAGTAGCAATGAGGGCTCTCATTAAAGATCGAGAAATAGTTCAAGGAGTAACCAAGATCCTTGAACCCGAACTGTAGGAAGCTGCTCGTTGATGGATCTCCGGCCTCGGAACCAGACTATTCACCCACCTCCATAGCTGCTCAAAATCAAGTGGCTTTGTTAAGCAGTCGTCGCAGCCAGCCGCTAAAGCAGCGCTGTCATAACTTTGACTACCCCAGCCATTCAGCGCAACTATCTTAACTTCATTTAAGAGCACCTGCTCACGAATCAATCGGGTTGCACCCAAGCCATCGAGAGAAGGCAGGCTCCCATCCATGAGAATAAGCGCAGGTCGCTCGAGCACTGCAGTTTCCACTGCCTCCAGCCCGTCACACGCTTCTACGACTCTAAAACCCCACGTCTCTAATAGAATGCGGAGCATTTCACGCGTGTCATCGTGATCTTCGACTATCAGAATTGTGAGATTGCTTGAAGTCCGGCGGCCTAAGAAATCAGGCTTCGGAGGTTCAGAAAGCCCAACCTGGCTGAGTGGGGAATACATTGCGGTATCCTGTCAGAAACTGAGGTTATCGGGTCGTTTTTTGCCGATCCGAATTGAATGGTTACTCTAGCCGGGCTCTTTCTGGCGGTCTGTGCGGAAACACACATAGGCGCTTGGACCTCTAGCCTCGCTCTAGTTCGAGTGCCCTTCCGGCACTGAACTGATCCACACATCGTATGTGTGTTCGCGCACAGACGGCGACTCTCCAATGCGTTAACTATGACTACTTATTCTGCGTTTCTTTTTGGTTAACGAGATCTGAGCGGTCAAGGAATTAGAAATTGATGTCTCCATTAGCTTTCCATAGTCCAACTGTCAACCGGTTGTTGGCCGCCCTTCCTAAAAAAGAGTACGTGAGGCTCCAGCCCGAATTGAAGGCCATCACTTTGACTTTCGGCGAAGTCCTGTACGAACCGGGCGATACGATGAAGCACGTCTATTTTCCGAACGACTCGATAGTTTCCCTGCTGTCGATTACGTCAGAAACACCATCGCTCGAAATTGGAATGATAGGAAATGAAGGAATGGCCGGACTTTCCGTTTTTATGGGCGTTAACGTTTCGCGAAACCGCGCTCTCGTCCAGGGCTCGGGCTCAGCGATGAGAATGACGTCGGTAGCCGTGCGTCACGAGGCAACCCGTCTTGGCACGCTGCACCGGCTGATGCACCGCTATGCCGCATCGCTGCTGACCCAGGTTTCACAAGCGGCCGCATGCAACCGTTATCATTCGGTGGACTCTCGGCTAGCGCGATGGCTTCTCATGACTAGTGACCGTCTGGGCACGGAGAAGTTTCGCCTAACCCAGGAATTCATGTCGAACATGCTGGGCGTGCGGCGCGAAGGCGTGAACAAGGCGGCGGGGGCGCTCCAGGCAGCTGAACTAATTCGTTATAGTCGAGGCATGATCGCAATTCTGGATCGCCAGGGTCTTGAACGGAATTCTTGTGAGTGTTATCAGATCATTAAATCTGAAAGTGATGAGTATCTTAGTTAGATTCCCCAACGCTTACATCGATTATGAAAACACTCCCAATGTGTGGTAACGAACATAGGCCCACTCACTTGAGCTTCGTTCATTACGCCCACGACTTCTAAAAACGGAGTTTGATTTCGCCGGTCTGAGGTAACACGCCCATGCGGTCATCGCGAAAAACACTTTCTTTGGAAAGGAGTCAGCCGTCGAGAGGCGCCCGGGAAGCTGATCTAATTGCATGCATCGCCAGGGGCGACGAAGCAGCTTTCCGTCTTTCTTATGAGGCCACGAGCGGACTGCTCTTCGGTCTGTTGTTGCGTATTCTAGGCAATACTCAGACGGCCGAAGCCAAGCTGTCTCAGCTCTATGAAGAAGTAAGAGAGAAGGCATCACGGTTTGACAGACAAAATGAAAGACCTCTAACGTGGCTAATTCTCATGGCACACCGCCGTGCGATCGAGTGCCTCTTTCAAAGAACTACGCGAGCCGACACAGCGCGCAAGAATGTCAGCAAAGACAAATCGAGAACCGTTTCCTACAAAACCATAAATATTACAGAGCAAAGGCGAATTATTCGTACCACGATGGATTCAATGCCTCGTTCGCAGCAGGAGATGATCGAACTCACATTCTTTTCCAGACTGACTAGTCTGGAGGTGGCAAAGGAACTCAGACTAACTCCCGCGGAAGTAGGCGACGGGCTTGAAAGGGCGATGTTGCAGCTTTTCCATGTTTTTCAATCTATGAATTTCCAATTGGGGTTGCGATGAAAACGAAATTTAGAGTGACTCAGCTGCGCAGATAAATTGTTCCACCCGCCATCACCTTCACTCTCAATCTGAGTTGCGACAACACGCATAGCCGAAGTGCCTCTTCTCACGGGCCTTAGCGCCAAATTACGACTATAAGCGGTACAACGCACAGACAGCTCACGGTTGGCGCGCTAACCTTCTTCTATGAACGATCTTTACGCAATGCAACGCGCAAACGGGGACTGGTTTGCCCTTGACGATCATGGACGGTTTCGAGTGCCACTTTTTCATAGCAGCCACGCCGCCATGACAGCTCGTTGGGGTCACTTTGGAATGATGCTTTTCAAACCCGTGCCGCTCAATGCTCACTTGCTCAAGGAAATCATCCCCGCAGGCACCGCTGAGGACGTGGACTTTTGGCTGGTTGACGACCCATTCATCAACCTGAAACGGGGTCGCCTCGTAGAGCACGCGCAACTTGAAGTGCTAATCAAGGAAGCGACTGAGGCTCGGGAGGATGAAGAAATCAGTTATGCCAAGTGCGCTTAGAGAAAACAAAGGGAGGTTGCCTCATTAATAAGAATATTACGAAGTTGAATTCGGAGACGCCCGCACCGTTTGATCCGGTGGGTTGGGCGCTGGCAAACCCATGGCTGTCCGAGGGTCAAGCCGATGACAGATTACCGATGAACGGTTCTGTTGCGCCCAGCGGTGGGACAGCATCCGAGCACCGCGCGTTCGCTCGCCGCTCTCATCAGGTGGCGTTTAAGAAATGGTCCGAGGCCCGGCACGACTAACGAGCACTGAACAATTAGTGTCGAAGAAAGGCACGAAAAGAAACATGAGCCTTACAAAATGTCCAAAATGTCATCGTCACTGCTTTACTGATTCAGTGTCCTGTCCGAGTTGCGGGCGAACTTTCCAATCGGGGATGCTCGAGGCACAGGCAGTCACCTTCGAAAAAGCATTCAGCAGGAACGCTAACACTCTATTCCTGAGCCTACTCCTGGCACTTCTCGCGGTGTTCGTCTTCGTCGAGGTACAAATGTACTTAAACGGCGCTGGTTTATTTCGCCTGTAGGCACTTACGCTCTGCTTCATTTTGGAAGGACCGAGTTGCGGCCTCACTCAATTCGCAACGCTATCTTACCCAAATGATGTTCAGCGAGCGCCTTGTGCGCCTTGCTCGCTTCCTCCAGTCGAAACGTTTTATCCACGTGAACTTCAAATGGACCAGCTTCGATCAGCTCGTTAAGTCGATCGATCAGAGCTGGACTACTTTCGCCATCGTACGCCTCAATCTCGACGCCATCGGGAGCAGTCGGCTCAGGCATCACACCATGTGGATACGCGATCCTTCCGCCTTTGCGGATCGCTGACAAGGCTTCACTGGTCTTTTCTCCTCCCGCTGTGATCAGTGCGGCATCGATTCCATTGGGTGCGAATTGCTTTGCCGCTTTCAGAACATTCTCGCTACGTCCATCGACTGCACTGTCAGCTCCCAGTCTCTCGGCAAACCCCACACCGTCGTCGCCGGAAGCGATCGCGAACACCCTGGCGCCGAGACGCTTGGCAAGCTGTAATGCCAGGTGTCCAATGCCGCCGCTTGCGCCGTACACCATCAACGATTCACCCGATTTCAAGCGCAGTATTTTTTCCAGACCAATAAGGCCGGTCAATCCATCAGTCAACAATACGGCTGCTTGTTCAATCGACAGGTCGCCAGGAATGAGCGAGGCATTGTCGGCATTAACGACAACGTACTGAGCGTAAAAACCGCCTTTGGGATTTGCCAGCGCTGCGGCATAAACACGGTCGCCTTCCTTAAACCGATTTACGTCCTTACCAACAGCCGCGATCGTGCCCGCGCCGTCGGTGCCAATCACGTATGGAAATTTCGGTTTGATTCCAGTGATCTCGACGAATCCGCCTTCGCGCTCGAACGGATCCCATGCGCCTACTCCGGCGGCTTCGACCCGAATCAAAACCTCTTGTGGTTCCACTTGAGGAACAGGTATGTCTTGTATTTTGAGTGTCTCAGGACCGCCGAACTTGTCGAGAGCTACGGCCCGCATTGTTTGCGCTTTTGCTTGTGATGTCTGTGCCATGATGCATCCCCTTCCTTGTGTCTGTTAATCGTTCAAGGCGTTCAGCAGGTGTGTCGAGTGACCAGATGATTGAGCTAAAACTTGCCAATAGTGTCGCGTAAATGATCCTGATAATTTTCAACCATTGTCCTGAAGTGTGCTTCTGAAGACTTTCATCACCGCCACGCCCGCGAACACAAACAACAACGCTTGCATCGGAAGGCCGTAGCGAATCTCTGTATGTAAAGCAGATCCAACTATTAAGTAGTAGAGAATTGTACTCATCACCAGCAAAGCCAATCTCCAATCGCTAAGCATCGCAATAACAATTCCAAGGATCATCAACGGCAACGCCAGGTAGCGCAGAACGCTCTGGACCATTCCGAGCAACGTCACTAAACCTCCAGGTAGTCCCTGAAATTGCGGCGGGAGACATTTGCTACTCGTCACGTTTATTCCTGAACTTCCGTAATAAGGAAGCGGTTTACCTGCAAACTTCAGCACACCCTTCATACGCCGCAACATCACACTCGCGTACCAAACTGGATGCGCTCGAATTACTGCCAACGCTTTCGCTGCGCGCTCACGATCGCGGTGAACTCCGTTGGGATGATACAAACTGAAACCTTGATCATCTTTCGGAATGCCCAGTTCGATCCTCTCCTTTTCAAGGAGATTCTGATCTCCGTAAACCGCGCCAAACTCAGCCGCGCGATCAGTTTCACCAATTCCTTCCCAGAGATTAGTTCCGGCGCCCAAACCAGTCGGCATGAACACTCGGAATGCCACCCCATTTCGGATGAGGAGCGGCAACACTACGACAAGCATGCCTGCAAGAATCATCGCGCTGAGACGTACTCGACTTCGCCAACTTATCTGCCAAAGGAGTAGGGCGCCAATCCAAAACCACGGCAACAACAATGCGTTCGCTCGAAACCAGCACGAGAGACCAACGAGTGCTCCCGCGAACAGCGCGAGTAACCATTTATCTCTTTTTGCTGCAATGACAAATAACCAGACGCCCGTGAATACCAACCAACTGGTCGGCGCGTCCGCGAGTGGAGTCGCTCCTGATAAAGCTAAGAGCGGAGAGAATGCTGCGAGTAGACCAGCTACCAAACCAATTCTGAAGTTGTATGCAGTCGAGCCGATGCCTGCGATAAGTAAGACAGAAAGGGCATCGAGCATCCATTGGACCACTTGCACGCTTGCCGCGCTGCGATTACCGGTAACGGAGTAGATGAAGGCAATCCAGAGTGGATAACCGGGAGGATAAATCGCCGACTCAGTTTGTTCAGGATTGTCGATCCAAAAAAGTGATGACTTGCGATCGAGTATGTCCTGCGCCTGTCGATCGAAGATCTTATAACTGCCAAACTGAAACCAGGCGGGATCGGTTAAATGAGCGTTAACGAAATACGCTGTGAATCCTCGAACTGAAAAAGAGAAAAAGAGTATGACCGCGATGAAGAGAACGCGCAGCGCTCGCGGGTGTCGACTGTGTGCAGGGAGTTCCTTGATTGTCTTCGGCATATGAGGCCCACTAGGAAGCGCCTCAGAGGTCTGGCAAGGTAAGTTTCATGTCCACATAAACCACATCGAGGAATACATTGCTTATATGATCAAAATCATGGTCGGTTGTGATTAGGGTTGCGCTTAGCACCGACGCTGTTGCGGCAATCCACAAATCATTCTTTCCCATCTGTTGAGCATTTTTACCCTTTGGAAGGCGCCTTGATGAATCCTTGCTCAAACTATAAGCATCGATCTCGGCATAGCGCCTAATAATTTGATCGTTATTAATGTCAACTACCGGAAGTTTGCTTAAGAGGTCGTTGAAGACGCTCACTTTTTTCGGTCCCCAGCCGAATTGGATTGTCAACGAATACAATTCTCCCTTGCTGACAACAGATACGAGGGTAATACTCGTCGCACCAAATACGTCAAATCTCTTATCGACGTACGCGGCATAACTCGCTCCCCGAACAAAGCCGAGGATGATGCCTGTATCTAGTAAGAATTTGCGCATCTGACGTGAGGTATTAGCGGGTTAGTGCTCCTAGCAATTCCTCGATTGATTCATCTCCCGGCCACTTTCCCCAGATGTCATGCAAAGCACCGCTGGCGTCAAGCTTCGGTACTTCAGAATCGAAGAGCGAGAGGGGTCTTGCCGAGGCGGGCAACCGTTCAAAAACTTCTTCTCCTTCTTCAGCAACCTTGATGGATTGAGCTTCAAGAAGTCTGATTTTTCTACCTGGATGAAAATGCAGTGTTCCCTTGATCGTTACTTTCCTCCCCCAATACTTACGCATGTCTTCCACATTAAGGATGTCGCGGTCTATGGTTCCCAGAATCACTTGGCCGTTACTTAAGGCGAGATGGAATTTGGGACTGCTATGCTGAATGACATCGAACTTTCCTGAGATCACTAGAGTGGTCGGTTCCGGGATTTCCGACTTAAGTTCCCGAACGCGTTCCAACTCATCCGCGCTTAACGAGAAAGTTTCGCTGCGACGACGAATAGCTTGGACTACAAGTTTGCTGCCATATGACTTGAAGAATGCGTCGAAAGACAGGAGCCCATCCAGGACACCTTTGTCGTATGCGTTGCTTTCTACATTATTCTCAATGACATCTTTGAGGGACCGACTAACCAAGCTGATAGCGGTATCGTCCGGTGTCGGCTTCGAATACCAGAGGTCTTGTTGCTTGATCTGTTCCGGGGCCGTGTCCCCGAGCTTCGGAGCATCCAAGACCAATGTAGTGGATCCTGGCTGCAAACCTGTTACCGTAAAATCTAGTGACCGAACCAACCAACTTGGAATTGGGCCTGGTTTGACGCTCTCACCTTGAATCGCAAGACGAAGACCACGCTCGGCCGTCTCACTCAGCGTATCTATTAGGAGCTTAAGGGCGCGAATTGAAATCGTACCGTCTGGTGTGTTTAGACCCTTGAGGGTGACCTTATACTTCATGATCCAATGTTTCGGTGTTGAGCCTCAGCCGCCGGAGTCTTGTCTAGCTATATCAGTATCGGCAACCAAGTGTAATACTTTTCCAGATCGAAACGAATACTTGCCCAGGCGGATTAGGAGGAACTCTCGATAACTGGCCGCTCACTTCGTTTCGCGCCTGGAATGGTGAGTCCCTATTCAGGTTGCCGACGCGGGTTGGGCCTTAAATCAATTCGGGGAGGAGTCGCATGTCAGTAAACACCTCGGAAGCACCTGCATCCTTGAGTCTCTCGGCACTCATCATCCCGGCGTAGCCTAACACTTTCATCCCAGCTGCGACTCCCGCAGTAACACCGATCGGAGTGTCCTCGACTACGACGCATCGATGAGGCTCAGCGCCCATTCGCTCGGCAGCGTAAAGGAAGACGTCCGGGTAAGGCTTACCTCGCGCAACCTCTGTGACGCTGAAGAGTCTTCCCTCAAATTGTGGCAGCAGCCCGGTGATGCCAAGTGTCATTCGCATCTTGTCGTGGTCGCCGCTCGAAGCAACGCAGTATGGAATATGAATTCCACGCAATGCGTCTTCGATGCCTGCCTTTCCAGCACATTGGGATCCTAAGCTTAGAATTCCACGTGGACAAGTTGTCGCGG